>Ga0182013_10000005_pt1 | contig 248047 bp, 206 predicted proteins | sample 612S2MmetaG_FD_120487 | JGI IMG/M metagenome (GOLD analysis project Ga0182013, IMG submission 120487) | Permafrost microbial communities from Stordalen Mire, Sweden - 612S2M metaG | ecosystem: Environmental > Terrestrial > Soil > Wetlands > Permafrost | place: Sweden: Stordalen | collected...
CGTGCAATATTCGGGATGCGCGTGGTCGTTGTAAAAGCGGGCGCCGTTGCCCAGCACGAGGTCGCTTTTGATTTCCACGTAGGTCAATTCCCGCTGTGAATCCTCCGCGTAATAATTTGATTCATCGGTGTCCTGCCGCAATTCCTGCACATGAAAGCCGCGCATGTCCGCGTGCGGATCCTCGCTCCCATAATCCCACCGCATCAGCACGCCCGGCTCGACGACGCTGCGCACCAGCGCGATGGATTCCGACACGACATCCAATTCGCTATCGCCATCGCGGGCAATGCCAATCTCCGTTTCAATGCCAAACTGAATGAGTGGCGGCGGAGTCATCTTCCTTTGATCCAATCAGAACCGATCGAACTCTGAAACAACATACTAAAACAAAGTGCTACAAGTTCCGCCGGAACGCAACGAAGAAAAAATACTGAAACGGTTTCGGTAGTAATGCGGGCAATTAATGTGGTCGAACCGACCAGAAACACGATTCACACGCAAACTCTGAATTGGGCTAAACTCACTGCACACTTGTTGAAAATCACGCTGACGGATTAATACGTCTGCGCAAAAACAAATGACTGTTAGGCGTTTTCGAGTCGCGCCAATATTCTTTCGCTGTATCCGTCTTTGCGAAGCTTGGCGTAATCCACCCGCCCCTGCTTTTTTAGCATCTTTTGTTTAACGGCTTTCAAAAGCTGATTTGTGCCATGATTCAGCAACTCGGCCTCGCTCTTTGGTTTTTTCGTCATGCCGCTTCCGTATAAAATTGCGAATCAAAGTCCTTGCGTTTAATACCATTTCTAGTTTGCCGTTTCATTATGTCGCTCCTACGGAGCTTGGGGACTTTTGCACTTGGTTGCTACAAATATGCCGCTCCGATGGAGCTGAAATGACGCGGGCCTCAGCTCCATCGGAGCGGCATATTTGTAGCACTGGATTCGTAAATTTTCCAAGCTCGATAGGAGCGACATGAATGGTGCCGGCCATGGAGGTGAATAGAACAATCACAAGCTCAAAAAGGTATGTTAACTCAACGGACCGGATGCCCGCTTCCAGCGAAATGTCAAGCTGCGCGATCCAAAAATTCCGACCTCAAACTTTAAACTTTAAACGTTTAACTTTGAACTTACTTAAACCACCCCGCTGCCCAGCGCGTCTTTCTTGATCGGGCGCACGGGGCCGAGTTTGATGACATTTTCGGGGTCGAAATCGGTCAGCTTGAGCCAGTCCTCGGTCACGTCCGTGGGCGGGAACAGATCGTTCTCCTCGTATTCACGAGCGAGCGCGTTGAGCAGGTCATCCCGCGTGAGGTTCGTTTCCAGACCGCTTTCAATCGAGCGCTTGATGGCAAAACTTTTTGCCCGCTCGACAATCGCCGCGATGATTGCGCCGCTCGCGAGATCGCCGCGATACAGGAAATCCTTCTTGCCGCTGCGGAACACAATTTCGAGGAATTGGTTTGACGGTGCATGCGCGTAATGCGCCTCGGTGACCGCCCGCGCCAAATCCGGCCGCGGTTCGGCCAACGGGAGGGATTCGCGGAGGTAAATTTCGTAAATCGCCTGCGCCCCGGCCTGGTCGGGCCGGTTCACCTTGATTTTTCGGTCAATGCGCCCGGGCCGCAAAATCGCCGGGTCAATCAGGTCCGCGCGGTTCGAGGCCAGGATGACCACCACGTTTTGCAAGGGTTCGATGCCATCCATTTCCGTGCAAAACATCGGCACCAGCGTGCTCAGGATGCTGTTGAAGCGTCCGGAGCGGCGCGTGCCCAAAATGGATTCCGCCTCGTCAATGAACAAGAACGCCAGCGCTCCGTCGCGCGCGCGTTCGCGGCATTGGATGAACAGGTCGCGCACCTGCCGCTCGGATTCGCCGACCCACATGTTCAAAATCTCCGGGCCTTTGACGTGCAGGAAAAATTCCGGGTGATCCACGCCGGTTTGCGCCTTGATTTGCTGGCGCAAATTATAGGCCGTGGCCTTGCCGAGCAAAGTCTTGCCGCAGCCGGGCGGCCCGTGCAGCAGAAAGCCCTTGGGCACGGTGTGTTCAAAGCGCTTGAACAAATCGCGGTGCAGGAACGGCAATTCAATCGTGTCGCGGATGGCCCGCACGGCGTCGGTCTGGCCGCCGATGGACGACCACGGAAGTTCGGTCACGGTTTCCAGCGAGCGTTCGATGCGTTTGCCCATGCCGATCACTTCCAGCGCGACCCGCTGATTCACATCCAGCCGCACTTCCATGCCGACCTTCAGTTTTTCCTTCACCAACAATGCCGAGCGCAGCAGCACCAGCGACATCATGCCCGCTTCCTGGCCGATGCGCAGGCGGCCGTCGGAAAGCAATTCGTCAATGCGGACGATCGGGCCGTTCTTGTCAAAGCCCAATCCCTGCACCACCGCGAAAGCCTCGTTGCACAAAACGCGCTGGCCCATTTGCAGGCTGACCAGCGGAATTTTCGGGTCCAGCCGGCAGACATAATCCGTCCCGCCAATGCAGACGTGCGCCTTGTCATTTTCCACCGGCATCAAAAAGGTGCCGATGCGAAACGCCGGCGAGCGGAGTTTCTCGATGATCTCGTCCATTTTTTCCACCGCCTGCCGGGCCTGATCGTTCATCTCCTCGAGCGCGCTGATGCGATCGCGCAGATAAATGAGATCCATGAGCGAGGTGTGGTGCGGCGGTAATTTACCGGCAATGATATCCACGAGTTGCAGCGCGGAAAGCGCTTCCATCTCTTCGTGTGATAACATCGGTTCTGCGGGAAGGGAAACCTCAGGCGGCGCCTCGATCTTGGGCGCGGGCGCGGGTTTTTTCTTTGATTCACCCATGCACACATTTTAGCGCGGTTCGCCGCAATTGCAAATCGCCGGTGACATTTTTGTGAAAAACGTTGCAACCGGAAAATTTTTCCATCCGCCGGCTCTGTCATGAAATCCGACAGTGAAACATTTTCCGGGAAAGCTCGTCGTCCGGCATGCCTTAGCCGGAACCATGCAATATAAACCACGGATGAACACGAATTAACACGGATGGGAAAGCGAAAAACCAGCCTTCCGCATTTTCCTCAAGCCAAACCAGAGAGTGAGTCGTTCTTCATCTGCCAAAACTCAGCTTTTACTAATCTGAATCCGTGTTCATCCGTGTGTATCCGTGGTTGAATTGAATTCTTACGGCTTTGGCCGACTCTGATACCTATTTCGTATCGGTCAATTTGCGGAGCAAGCATCCGCCAAAATTTTGGGATTGCCGACCATCGCGATGACTCCGTCTGGACAAAACTGCGCCTGCTCATTTTTGACCATGATGGTCGAAAGTCAGCGTGGTCAATTCCCGCATTTCTGCATTTTCTATCGCAAAGGGGCTTTCCGGCTAAAATTTTCTTTGCCAAATACCCCTTATGGCACTATAAGGTGTCTGGCATCGGAAATGCTTTTTTGATGCCAGTTGAGATCCTGAAGGGGGCTTTCACTCTGAAAACTCCATTTAGGCTTAACTATTGAACGGCATCCGTCTCCCATGGGTGCTGCCTGAAACTGAACATAAAACTGAAAAACTGAAGTAGTCCCAGTATATGAAAAACGTAACTGATAGTCGGATAATGAAGCGGTCGTTCGGCTTGCTCGGCTTGATTGCCGGCGCGGGCCTGGCGGTCGGCTGCATGACGCTTGCCGACTACAACCGGCAAATCGCAAAAAATGAAACCAACGCGGAATTGACCCAACTCATGGTCGAAGCCGCGCGGTCCACCAAACTGCTCCGCCAGCTCAATCTGGCGGAACAGGAACAAGCCAAGAAGGAGCTGCAATCCTCCCTGGCGTATGAGTTGAAAGCCATCAAGTCGCTGGCTCCTGAAACGGACGAGGCCCGGCAGAAAGGCGCGAAAGCGCTCCTGGCCGAAGTCGCCCGCGAACAGCAGAGACACCCGGAGTATTACCTGGCTTCCAACCGGAAGACTGGTTTTGACCAATCCGGCGCAATGCAGGTCGTGCAACATTAACGCACGTTAAACCTGGAATAATTCCCAGGATTCCCACCCCGGTTGAAAAGCCGCGGTGGGATTTTTATTTCCGGGTTATGGCCTGGTCCCGGATTAAACAAAAACAATGTAAACCACGGATGGACACGGATAAACACGGATCGGATAGGGAGAATACGCTTTCGGAATCCACCTCAACCTACATCAAGGAATGAGTTGTTCAAAATTTGTCAAAACTCCTCTTTTTTCAAATCCGAATCCGTGTTTATCCGTGTCCATCCGTGGTTAAATTCTTAAGAACTTATCCGCTCCCGCAATAATGCAGAATGCGTTTTCAACCACTGCTCCGCTTCCGTGGTTCGCGGAAACGCCTCGTGAACCAATTTCCAAAACCGCGCCGAATGATTCATCTCCCGCAGGTGCATCAGCTCATGCACCATGATGTAATCCCGCACAAAATCCGGCGTCTGGATCAAGCGCCAGTTCAGTGACACCACCCCTTTCACCGAACACGAACCCCACCTCGATCGCTGGTCCCGCACCGACACCCGTTTCACCGCCAATCCCTGCGCCGCCGCGAGTTCGTGCAAGCGCAAAGGCAATTCCGCTTTCGCCAATTTCCACAAACTCGCCTTTAGTTCGGCGCGTAAATTTCCAATCCCGGCGCGGATTCGCAAAGTCTGAACGCCCAATAAAAGTTCATCGTCGGATTTCCTCACGACCGCAACCGTCTCACCGCGAAACAAAACATGGTTTTCATCCGCGGCAATCCGGGTTTGTTCCTGCCACCGCTTCAACGTGTCTTCCAGCCAGGCCAGATTGCGCTCCGCAAAGTTTCGCGCCTCCGCGCGGCAACCGCCGCGGGGAATCGTGACGCAACCGCCGTCCCCGCGCGCGTTCACTCGCAAAATATAACGGCGCGCATTGCGGCGTTTCCGGTAATCAATGCGCAAGGACATCGTCCTGCCCGCCAGGACATCGCACGTTCCGGTTTTAAATAATGACCACATACCGTTATCAAGCGCTCGCGCCAGAAACTTTGCGGGAAATCTGGATGGATTTCAAACAAAGATGCTTCGAAGAAAATGCCGAAACTGAAATCGTTTCTTATTGGTAAAACAGAAACTCAGCTTCGGCTTGGGACGGCCTGTTCGGTGTCCAGCCTTTAGGCTGTCTGCGGAAGGGGAACACGCTAAAGCATGGACACCGAGCGAAGAAGTCCAGGAATCGCAGCCATTCCTGATTTCCTAATATTATTCCGCCTCCACCTTCAACGGCAGCTTCGCCCGAATGTCATCCGACGCCGCGCCGACCAGTATTTCATAATCGCCCGGCTCGACCACGTAGGATTTCTTGGCGGTGTCCCAATAACGCAAACCACTCACCGGCACCGCGATGTCCACATGCGCCGTTTGCTTGACGGCCACCGGCACGCGGCGAAAGCCGCACAACGACTCCAGTGGTTGCGCGACGGCTGATTTGACGTGCCGGAAATAAACCTGCACCACTTCGTCCCCGTCCCGCGCGCCAGTATTGGCGACGTCCACCTTCACATGAACCGTGTCGTTCGAGGTGACTTGGGACTTGTCCAGTTGCGCCGCGTCATATTTAAACTGCGTGTAACTCAATCCATGCCCGAACGCAAACAACGGGTTGCCGGGAAAATAGCGATAGGTGCGGTTGGCCATGGAATAATCCAGGAACGACGGCAAATCCGACGTGGCGCGATAAAAGGTGACCGGCAGTCTCCCAGCCGGATTGGCGTCGCCGAATAAAATTTCCGCCAGCGCCGTTCCGCCTTCCTGGCCCGGATACCACGCCTGCAAAATGGCCGAAAGATGCTCCGCTTCCCATGGCATCGCCATCGCGCTCCCGCTGCAATTGACAAAGATCACCGGCTTGCCCGTGGCCCGCAGCGCTTTCAAAAATTGCGTCTGGATTTCCGGCAATTCAATGCGCGTCCGGTCCCCGTGGTCAAATCCCTCAAACGGCACATTCATGAATTCCCTTTCCAATTCCGCGCATATCCCGCCGAAATAAATAATCGCGTCGTTGGTCTTCGCCACCTCCACGGCCTTGAGCCGGTAGGACTCGTAAACGGCCAGGTTCGTGTCTCCGATCCGCAACACCAGCGGGCAGGCTTGCATGTAAGTGACATCCACATTCGTGCTGAGCAGGGTCGCGATGCCTGCCGCAAAAGTCACGGGATGCGACGGCTCGCCCTCATAATTCCCCAGCAGCACGCCGAGATACGTGGCGTTGAAACCAAACACCGCGAGCTTATGAATCTTGGTGCGGTCCAACGGCAGCGCGCCGTCGTTCTTCAGGAGCACGACGGATTCGCGGGCCATCCGCAACGCCAGGGCGTCGTTCGAGGGCGTGTCATAGTCCGTCGCGGCAATTTTCGCGTAAGGCACCATCCCCGGCGGATCGAACATCCCGAGCCGGAACCGCGCCTCGAGCAAGCGCCCCAGCGCATTGTCCAGTTCACTTTCCTTGAGCAGCTTGTCGGTCACCGCGTCCGCCAGCCATTGATATTGCGTTCCGCAACACAGATCGCATCCGTTCCTCACCGCGATGGCGGCGGCGGCTTCCATGGTCGGCGAAAATTGGTGCCCGTTGACAAAATCAGCAATCGCGTCGCAATCCGACAACACATGGCCTTTGAAGCCCCATTGGCCGCGCAGAATATTGCTCAACAACAGCGGGCTTGCGCAGCAGGGCGTGCCGTAAATCCGGTTGTAAGCCCCCATGATCGCGCCCACATGGCCTTCCCGCACGGCCGCCTCGAATTGCGGCAGGTAGGTTTCGTAAAAATCCCGTTCCGGCGGTTCCGAATCGAAAATATGCCGCACATCCTCCGGGCCGCTGTGCACCGCGAAATGTTTCGCGCACGCCATCGCCTTCACATACTTGGGATCGTCCCCCTGCAATCCACGGATGTAGGCCACGGCCATCCTGCCCGTCAGAAACGGGTCCTCGCCGTAAGTCTCCTGACCCCGGCCCCAGCGCGGATCGCGAAAAATATTAATGTTGGGCGACCAGAAAGAAAGCCCCGTGTAATTCGCGCTGTCGCCGTGGTGCGCCTCGGTATATTCGCGGTTCTTCGCCCGCGCCTCCGTCGCAATGGCGTCCGCCACCGTGTGCAACAAAGCCGGGTCAAAACTGGCCGCCATGCCGATGGCCTGGGGAAAAACCGTGGCGATGCCGTTGCGCCCGATTCCGTGCAGGCATTCGTTCCAATAATTGTAAGCCGGCAACCCCAGGCGCGGAATCGCGGGCGCGACATTGCAGACCTGCTGCGCCTTTTCCTCCAGCGTCATCCGTCCCACCAAATCCCGCACGCGCGACTCCAACGGTTGGGCCGCGTCCCGCCAGAGCGGCGGTTTGTTGGTGGCCGGCTCATCCGCTCGCGCAGAAATAATGCACGAGAGAATGGCGAGAAGTGGGAAGAGAAAAACCGGTTGCAGGATGGAAACCATCCGCATCCGGCCGTGGGCGGTTTGTGCGTGGCGCGAACTCACTCACCCAAGCTTGTTGCTTTCCCGTCCCGCCGTCAATGCGGGAAGGGAGGCAGTGCGTCAAATGGGTGAAGGACAAAATTCTTAGGCTGGAAGGAATGCGGGTTTTCTGGTCGCGGAGCGACCGCGGATATTAGCCAGGCACAATGTGCCTGGAGGCGGCACGAAAACACCCCGTCCGGAACGGACGCCGGAAAAGCTGAGAGGGAAGGGAATCCAGCGTCCCTTGCGGGACGTAGCTGATTTTTCCTGCAATTACCAGCCACTTCGTAACTGGCTAATTTCCGGTGGCCTTCCAGGCCGGAAAAATGATCCGGATCGAGCCTTCTATATTTTACAGCTAGATCGTCAAACAAATTTGCTGACCGAAGAATTTTGTCCTGCACCCTTGTTAAATCGAATTCTTACTGAAGAACAATCAGCCCCCTACTTGATGAATCCCTGAAATATAATTGCCTCCGGTGGTGGGCACGGTTCCGGTTCAGGAGATATGGCGGGGCGCCGAAAGCAATTCCTTTGCGTCCGCAAAATCCTTGGGCGCCACTTGAATGCGGACGTCACCGTAAGTGTTCAGGTTAAAGGCCACGTTCTGCATTAGAAACTCATCGGGTATGAAGGCGGGAATGCCGGCGCTCTCAAGCTGGGCGGCGATCAAGTCCGCCTCCACAAGTGTCCGGCATTTGAGCAGCGTGACCAGGTCCATCTGCATTTGCTTGGGCGTGGGCTGCGTGAACTCCAGTTTTACGGTCGGAAATTCCTCTGGCGTGGGCGCGGACGCTTCGGTGCGTTCGGGCGATGTTTCGGCGGCCAGGGAGCCTTTAAACTCCTGAGTTCCGCATTCGCGACACGCGACGGCGTCATCGCTATTTTCCTTCCCGCAATAGGCGCAAACTTTCATGGGTTTCGGGGGGACACCTGCGCCGGGAACTGAGCCATGCGGAGGCCCGGGTGTCAACCGCAAAACCAAATTACTAATCCGCGAGGGCGCTGTCGTATTCGCGTCGGGGGTCGTGGAGGGGAGCCTCGAGCCGCATCGCGGTGGCGGCCATGACGCCGTTGAAGGACGCGGCCAGTTCCTCGGAAATTTTTTGCACGGCTTGATCGCGCATTTGCTCGGCGCGCCGTTGCGCCTGGGCCTGCATCTCGGCGTGGCGCACCAGGCGCGAGACCACGGCTTCCACCAATTCCTCGGTGGAAAAGGGCTTTTGCAAATAATCATCCGCCCCGCCATTCATCGCGCGGCGAAAACCCTCCTTGCCCACGGAACCGGTCATCAAAATAAAAGGCGTCGTCGCGAAAAGCGGCATCTCGCGAATCGCCTCCAGCGTGGTGAACCCGTCCATGCCGTTCATATTGGCATCGCAGATGATCAAGTCCGGCACGTGCGTCTGCGCCAGCTCGATGCCCTCGCGCCCGTCGCTCGCTTCATGCGTGGCAAAACCGAATTGCGTCAACGCCGTTTTCACCACCGACCGGATTTCTTCGCGGTCATCAATAATCAGCACAGTTTTCATAGTCTATTCGCAAGAGCTTGCGTATCAAGAACCGTGCCAACCCGGTTTATGGCCGAAAACTTGCCATGGACGGCCTTTTCAAGGGAGATTTTGCCGCTTGACCCCTTTTGCTAGGCAAACCCTGCCGAATGCGAATGCGAGTGACGGTGGATGGTTGGTCGGTGTTGAGCCGGATTATCAAACTGGCGAACTGACGAAAAGCTTCCTGGCGGAGTTGGCGGCTGGCGGGACACTTGACTTCCAGGTGATGGCAAATGCTACTACTCCCAACGCCATTTTGGCCGGGGGCTTCTTCCCCAACTCCAGCGGTATGTTTTTCCCCGATGTCACCCTGACCATCACCCGCGTCCAATAGTCCAGAAATCCCCGCACTCGGGTTACGGTTCCCCTAAAATCGAACTTGAAATCCCTTCTCCCAGGTTTCCGGTGGTTGATGGCTCTGCCGGCATAAATTCCCTTCGTGGTTAGATTGGCACTATCGTTCCTGTAAGTGTGAGTTCCGCCATTGGCAAAGTGGCGGGATGTTATCGAAGAATTTTGCCAGATTTTTCGGGGAAATAATGAGGAAACATCGAAAGGCCAGATTTCTGAGCCAGGAAGAATTGGCGGAACGGGCGGATTTGGCGTCCAAAATGGTTTCGCTCATTGAACGATTTGAGCGGAACCCCACAGTCAATGTTGCCGACAGCATCGCACAGGCCATGAATGTCCCCTTGTGGCGTCTGATAAAAGATGCAGAGGATTTGCGGAAGGAAAGGGCGTTCTCTAAATCAAAGTAATAAGGAACTTTCGTTCCACGTTCGTAACAACTATTCTCTTGTCCATCCCCCGCATCGGGAGCATTATGCCTTCCTCGTCGAATCCCCAAGTCTCGCGGAGGGGGAAGGCAGAATATAGGAAACGCAATCAACAAGTGAAGGATTATGAAAACCTTACAAGGAAAGTCCTGGATTCTTTCAGTCATCACAGCATCCGTGCTGGCATCGGTCGCCCTGGCTCAAGCACAAAGTTCATTTCAATTCACCGGCGTCAGCGCGACGCAGGAGGGGGCGATTAAATTGAGTTGGCAGAGTCAATCCAGTGCGGTTTACGAAGTTGACGAGGCCGACGCGTTCAACACCAATTCCGACGGGACGACACAATGGAATACGTTATATACTGATTATCCATCCCAAGGAACAAATACGTTTTGGCTGGATACTGGAAATTATCGATTGACGCCTGCAATCGTGCATCCCAAATATTCTCCAATGCGATTTTATCGCGTGGTCAATGTGGGCTTTGACACCACACCGGATGAACCTACAGTTGCGATTGAGTCCCTAACCAACGGGTCGGTTCTGACTGGTGGAATAATCATTACCGTTCAAGGGGTGACTGACCAAGTGGACATCAAAACCAAACTTTATGTTGACGGTCAAGAAATGTCTCCGGCCCTTTTAACAACCAATGCAGTTAATGGCACAACGAACACGGTTCAGGAAACTTACCTGCTTAATACCTGCGAATGGCTCAATGGCGCGCATATCTTGTTTGCCACAGCCGAATGTCAATCAGGGTTTTCGGGGCCGATGAACCAGCCAGCCGTGGGCATCGGTCACGGAGTATCACCATTCATTACCACGACTTTTAGCAATCTGGTAACGGGCATTTCTTTCTCTCAACCATTCTTCGACCCTGCTTCGGGTCAGATCCAACAGGTGAGTGCAATCTTTTCGGCGAATGTGGATTGGACCTTGCAGATTCAGGACATTAACACAAACACGGTTCTGACGGTTACGAATTATGGCGGTTCGATGCAGTACAACTGGAATGGAACTGGTAATGGCGGCACAAATCTCCCCACTGGCATCTATCACTATGTCATTTCAGCCGTCACCAATGGGTTGGCATACCCTACCGGCGGTGGTCCTGGCGGTGGTGGATCAGGAGATGGCCTTCCTTCACCTTCATTTGCATCATCGCTGTATTCTAGCGCCGTCTCAGACACTATTGAAGTGGATTATCCGCCATTGCCGCCGGGAATGACCAACGATGGCCCTACAAATGCGACGATTACCGTTCCGCGCGGACTAAATGCGGCGAGTGGATTGACAAGTTTTGGCTCACGATCCGGCGGCGCATCGCCTGATGGTTTGAGTGACAATATCCTGGCTCAAATCGGGCCGCCAGCCCCGGTGCAGCCCCCGACTGCTCCCATTCGAGGAATTGCCGGGTCGTTTGGAATTGCTTATGACACCTATTCTGCAAACGGAACAAATGGCATTAATGTCAATGCGCCTGATAATGGGTTGGGCATCGGTCAACACATCCACATGGAAGGTGACAATGCGTCAATGTATAATTCTGGACCGCTGTTAGACTATGTACCCGAAGCTAACAATTTTGTCTCCTCGATGGAGGATGGAGGCTGGATTTCCAGCTTTGTGGAAAGGGACGATCAATTTTCGATTGGAAATTTAAGAGGCGGCGGAACAATTTTCAACAATGTAAATTTTGGCGTTCTAATGACCCACGGGGACTACGGCACTTCATTGGATTACACCGCGAATCAATGCAAGCAAATGTATTTTCCGATCACTAGCGGAACATCCAGCCAATACATCCGCATGTCGGAAATGAATTTTGGCGGGTCTGGATCTAATGGTCTGGAATGGATGGCCTTGGTTAGTTGCTTCAGTCTCTATCAGAACAACTGGTCAAGTATGCAGAATGCCGGCATAACACCTATCAATGGGAACCTGCATTTACTTATTGGGGCAAATACCTTCATATATACAAGTCCCAATCTAATGGGTCTCTGGCCCGCGTATATGCTCACAGGCAAAGCAACGATTGGCACTAATGGACAGGTAACATTCAGCGGCCCGATGACGATTCAAGCGGCTTGGTATCAGGCCGGAACGGATGCTTACGCAGGGAGTAAACAGAATTATGGGCAAGCAATGGAATTTGCCGTGGCGGGTGACACCGCTTGCAGCGGGGATTATTTAAAAACGAATTCCACCCCGACCGGGACGAAGTATTACGATCACCATGTGGTTTATACGCCGTGAGGAAAGCCGCGTTAATACTCGGGTTCTTTTTATTATGCGCGGTAGGCTTTTCACAGAGCCTATCGCTTAAACCCTTTGGCCGTCCTTTCAAGCGACCTGATCTACAAATCCGATGGAATGCGCCTTCAAATGCATTTCCTTCAAAAGTTTGGGTCTATCAGCTCTTGCCTAATGAATTCTCACGAAAGGCAATATCCAATATGCAGAAGATGCTCGCCTTTACAGAAAAAGAAAAGACTTACGATGGAACAAATGGAGTGGTATTCGACTCACCAGGCGACTCGCGTCGTTTGGGGTTTTATTTTCCATTTGGCTGGATTGAATATACAACAAAGGAAACGCATCGGGGACAAACGAATTTGGTTGATGCTGTTCCGAATGAAAAGCAGGCGCTGAAATTAACCATGAGCATACTGTCACAAGTTGGCATCAAGACATCGGATTTAGATAAGAATGAAACAAACGGGAAACCACATTTCCGATATTATTCCGGTGAAACCATTTACTTCTTGAACCACACTTTCATCACCAATCTCTATGAAAGAGCCGTTCGCTTTAGGCGCGCTGTAGATGGATTTACTTTCATTGGCGCGGATGCCGGCGGTCAGGGAATGATTACTTTTGGCGAACATGGTGAAATTACTAAAATGGATTTGTATTGGCGTAACCTGAAGCGGTTCAAGGTTTATGCAACTGCTACGCCAGAAACAATCACGGACTGGATACGGAATGGCAAAGCCGTTGAAAATGGTATTCCAATGAACGAGCTTCCGATTGATTGGAACACTGTAAAAAGTGTAACCGTCAAAAAAGCAGATATAATTTATTACGGAGGGATGCCCGGTTCGCCATCTGACTGGCTCATACCATTAGCCTCATTGTGGGCAACAGTTGAAAGAGGCAACGGAGCAACCATTGACTTGGAAATTGATTGTCCCGTCTATCAGGAAACGCCCTGATTCCCTGGCCATCACGGAAGCTTCTACCCGTTCTTCACAAAAATCTTCCCTGACAACCACCACCCATCCCGCTTGACCCGCGCAACGCGACGTGCAAAAAATGGGGGATGTTCAAGTTTCCGCTGGCGATGCTGGTCTTCTCGCTCGGCCTGGCATCCGCGCCGGCGGCGGATGATCTGCTGCACTCTTTCAAAAAAATCCAGTTGAGCGACCAGTTTTGGGGCGAGGGCGCCAATTTCGGGGATTTCAACCGCGACGGCCACATGGACATTGTCTCCGGCCCCTATTGGTACGAGGGGCCGGATTTCAAAATCCGCCATGAATTTTATCCCGCGGACAAGTCATTCATCCGCATGAAAAGCGATGGCACCGTGGAGCAAGTCCCCGGCTTTGAAGGCGCGCTCGGGAGCAACAACGCATACTCGGATAATTTTTTCACGTTCGTGTACGATTTCAACCACGACGGCTGGCCGGATATTTTGATCTACGGTTTTCCCGGCAAGGACGCGTCGTGGTACGAGAATCCCAAGGGCAGCGACGGGCCTTGGCAGCGGCATGTCATCTTCGACACGGTGGATAACGAATCGCCCACCTTCGGCGATATCAACGGCGATGGCAAACCGGAGATCATCTGCAACTCGGGCGGATATTTCGGTTATGCCACAGCGGATTGGGAGCACCCCGAGTTGCCGTGGAAATTCCACCCGATCTCGCCCAAGGGCGATTGGCAGCGGTTCACGCACGGCCTTGGCTTTGGCGATATCAACGGCGATGGCCGCATGGATTTATTGGAGGCGAACGGCTGGTTTGAGCAACCGGCGTCGCTCGCGGGCGACCCGGTGTGGAAATTTCATCCGTTTCCTTTCGCGCCCGGTCAGGGCAGTTCGCAAATGTATGTTTATGACGTGAACGGCGACGGCAAAAACGACGTCATTACCGCGCTGGCGGCGCATGGTTACGGGCTGGCGTGGTTCGAGCAAACCACGAATGCGGCGGGTGAAATCAGTTTCAAGAAACACATTATTCTTGAGGAGCAAACGGGCAATGAAACACCCGCGCCGGATAAATACGGCGTGCAGTTTTCGCAATTGCACGCCGTGGACGTGGTGGACATGGATGGCGACGGCCTCAAGGACATTGTGACGGGCAAGCGTTTTTGGGCCCACGGCCACAATGGGCCCGACCCGGACTCGGACGGCCCGGCGGTGATTTACTGGTTCAAGCTGGTGCGCGGTCCGGGTGGGAGCGTGGAGTTTGTGCCGCACCTGATTGATAGTGATTCAGGAGTGGGGACGCAGGTGGTGGCCGGCAATATCAACAATCAAAAATTTCCAGACATCGTGGTGGGAAACAAGAAGGGGACGTTTGTTTTTCTGCATGAGACCAAACACGTGAGCCAGGCCGAATGGGAAAAGGCGCAACCCAAGCCATTGACGCCGTGACTTTGAATGTCCCGCGCGCGCTCTCCGTCCAGATTTATTAACCATGCAGTTTGCATTTATCTTTCGTTGGCTTGGGCTCGCTCTGCTCGTCCTCACCAGTCATTTGATCGTAGCGCGGGCGGGCGACCAGTCTAATACCGGCGAGATGCCGTCGGCGGATGTGATTAAATTTGCCGGGCTTTCGCCGGAGGACGCGGCGAAGGAAATGACCTTGCCGCCCGGCTTCAAGGCCACTTTATTCGCAGGCGAGCCGGATGTGATGCAGCCGATTGCATTTGCGATTGATGATCGCGGCCGGATTTGGGTGGCGGAAGGTTACACGTATCCGAAGCGCGCGCCAGAGGGCCAGGGCAAGGACCGCATCGTGGTGTTTGAAGACACGAACGGCGACGGGAAGTTTGATCGGCGCACAGTGTTCATCGAGGGGTTGAATCTCGTGAGCGGATTGCAAGTGGGTTTTGGCGGCGTGTGGGTCGGCGCGGCGCCGTATTTGATGTTTATTCCGCTGGCGGATGGCGATGCGCCGAAGCCCGCCGGGCCGACGCAAATTCTGCTCGATGGCTGGGGTTACCAGGACACGCATGAAACCTTGAACACGTTCACCTGGGGGCCGGACGGCTGGTTGTATGGTTGTCACGGGGTTTTCACCTTGTCGAACGTTGGCAAACCAGGCACGCCGGAGAACGAGCGCACGATTGTCACCGCCGGCATCTGGCGTTATCACCCGGTAAAGCACGCGTTTGAATATTTTGCCGAGGGCACAAGCAATCCGTGGGGCTTGGATTTCGACGAGCACGGTCAGGCGATCATCGAGGCATGCGTGATTCCGCATTTGTGGCACATGATCCAGGGCGGGCGCTACGAGCGGCAGGGCGGGCAGCAGGTGAACCCGTATATTTTCGACGACATCAAAACGATCGCGGACCATTTGCATTACGCGGGCAACCAGGGGCCGCACGCGGCGAACGGGCGCTCGGCCTCGATGGGCGGCGGCCACGCGCACGCGGGCTTGATGATTTATCAGGGGGATAGCTGGCCGGAGAAATATCGCGGCCAGTATTTCATGAACAATGTCCATGGCGCGCGGATGAACATGGACCAGCCCGAACGTCAGGGTTCGGGATTTGTCGGCCATCACGGGCCGGATTTTATTTTGTATAACGACGCGTGGTCGCAGATGCTGGACATGCAGGAGGACCAGGACGGCTCGATGTTCATGATTGATTGGTATGACAAAAATCGCTGCCACAACACGGACGTCAACGCCACCGACCGCTCGAACGGCCGCATCTTCAAGGTGGTTTACGGCGACACCAAATGGACGCCCGTGGATTTGCAAAAGAAAAGCAATTTCGAGTTAATCCAACTTCAGAAAAATCCCAATGATTGGTATGCCCGACGTGCGCGGCGAATCTTGCAGGAACGCTCCGGCCAAAAACCCTTGAGTAAGAGTGAGCGGCAGTTGTTAGTGAGTTTGGTGCGCCTCTATCCCTCTCTGGTTGTTCACCACGCGGGGGATACGCCAGTCAATGTGGTCGAACTGCGCGCGCTTTGGACCTTGCACGTAACAGGAAATCTCACGGAGGAACTCGGTTTGAAATTGCTTAAGAAAAAAAATGAATACGTTCGTGCCTGGACCATTCAATTGCTCCTTGAGGACAAGCACGTTTCCCATCCGATCTTGACGGAACTCAGGCGCCTGGCGCGCGAAGACGAATCACCGATCGTCCGTCTTTATATCGCTTCGGCCTTACAACGTATTCCAGTCTCGAACCGCTGGGACGCCATCGAGGCGTTGAACACTCACGCCGAGGACGCGAACGATCACAATCTGCCGCTGATGTATTGGTACGCGGCGGAACCATTGGCAACGCTGGACATTGGGCGCGCGTTGAAAATGGCGGAGGCCTCCCGGATTCCGCGCATGTTGCACTTCACCGTGCGGCGCGTGGCGGCCATCGGGACCCCGGAAGCTTTTGCGGCGATTGCAACCAGTTTGAATCGAGTGGGCAACGACGGGCAGCGGTTGGATATTCTGAACGGGTTGGACCTGGCGTTGCGCGGGCGGCGAAAAGCCGCAATGCCGCCGGGTTGGGACGCGGTTGAGGCTGAATTAAATGGCAGCGCCAATCCGGAAATCCGCGCGCAGATGCAGGCGGTCTCGCTCACCTTCGGGAGTTCGTCCGCGCTGGCCGCGTTGCGCCGCACGCTGATGGATGAAACCGGTGATGCCAGCGCGCGCCGCACCGCCATGGAGTCTTTGCTCGCGGCGCATGACGCGGAGCTGGCGCCGTGTTTGCTGGCGTTATTGGCAAACGTGGATTTGCGCGGCCCCGCCTTGCGCGGACTGGCGGCGTATGACAATGCCAAGACATCATCGGCGATTCTTGCGATTTATCCGCGGTTAAACCCGTCGGAAAAACGCGATGCGCTCAACACGCTCGCGTCGCGCATTGATTATGCGAAACCATTACTCGCGGCGGTGGCCTCGGGAAGCGTGCCGGCAAAAGACCTCTCGGCGGATTTGGTGCGGCAACTGCGCGGGTTCAAGAACGCGGAACTGGAGCAAAGCATTTTGCAGTTGTGGGGCGTTTCGCGCGACAGCAGCGCGGAGATGCAGGCGGACATCGCGAAGTATAAGCGGATTTATGAAGCGGGCGGTTCCATGCCGGGAAACGCCCCGCGCGGGCGCGCGGTTTTTGCGCGCACCTGCCAGCAATGCCACACCTTGTTCGATACCGGCGGGAAAGTGGGGCCGGACCTGACCGGCTCGCAGCGCGCCAACCTCGATTACATTCTGCTGAATGTGGTGGACCCGAACGCGGTGATCCCGAACGATTATCGCGCGTCCACCATTGATTTGAAGGACGGGCGGACCCTGACCGGCATTGTCACGAAACAGGATACGAACGCGTTGAGCGTGACCACGGTGAATGAATTTCTGGTAATCCCGCGCAATGAAATTCAATCGCGGCAACTCAGTCCATTTTCCATGATGCCGGAGGGATTGTTGCAATCGCTCAGTGACCAGGAAGTGCGCGATCTGATTTATTATTTGCGCAGTCCGGGCCAGGTCCCGCTGCCGTAGGCGGGACAATGCATCATAAACCACGGATGGACACCGATTAACACGGATAGGAAAGGGAAAAGCAATCTTCCCGAATTTTCCTTGAACCGCACTGGAAAGTGATTCGTTCTTCATCAGCCAAAACGCTTCTTTTGCAGATCTGAATCCGCGTCTATCAGTGTCCATCCGTGGTTGAACAAAATTCTTACGGCTTAGGCGACCGGGTCCTCACTCCGGCCTTGATTTGGCGCGGCGTTTGCGGTTGGGTTGACCCGTGCAAATTAAATTCTGGCGCTGCGATTTGAAGCTGACCCACCCGTGGTTGATCGCCAGCGGTGTCGCCAAGGGTGCCACTAATATTTTTCCAGTGGCGATTGTGCAATTGACGGCGGAGGATGGCACGACCGGCTTGGGCGAATCCGCGCCGTCGAGCCGCTACAATGAGACGGTGGCGGGCGGGTTGAAATTTCTTGAAAAGGTGGATGCGCGCAAACTTTCGTTCGACGAGGTCGCCGGCAGCATGAAATATGTCGAGGGCCTCGCGCCGGGGCAGATCGCGGCGAAGTCGGCCATAAATGTGGCTTTGCTGGACGGCGCGGCGCGGAAGGCGGGCAAGCCCGCGCATGCTTTTCTCGGGCTGGGTTTCCAGGACAAACACCATGTCACATCTTTCAGCATCGGCATAGACCAGCCGGAAGTCATCCGCAAAAAAGTTTTGGAAGCGGCGAATTATCCAGTGCTCAAGCTGAAAGTGGGCGGGCCGGATGACCGGGAAAATTTGCAGGCATTGCGCGACGCCGCGCCGAAAAAGTGGGTGCGCGTGGACGCCAACGAAGGCTGGAAAACCAAGGAAGAAGCGCTGGCAAAAGCGGAATGGCTGGCGAAGGACGGATTCATTCAATTCATCGAACAGCCGATGCCGGCGAACACTTCGCCGAAGGATTTGGCGTGGCTGAAAGAGCGTTCGCCATTGCCATTGTTCGGGGATGAATCATTTCACACGGCGGCGGATGTGGCCAGGTGCGCGGAGTGTTTCCACGGTGTGAACATGAAATTCTGCAAGGCGGGCGGTCTCAGCCATGGCTACGAGGCGCTGGCCGCCGCGCGCAAAGCCGGGTTGAAGACGATGATTGGTTGCATGATCGAGACCAGCATTTTGATCAGCGCGGCGGCGCACTTGGCGGAATTGACCGACTACCTGGATATTGACGGCAATATTTTGATTACGAACGATCCTTATGTCGGCGTGACGGCGGAGCAGGGCTTGCTCTCGTTTGCGAATGCGTCCGAGAAAATTGGTTTGCGGGTGCGGGTGCGGTGAGGGGAGCGCGATTTTTCTCACACATCGGCGCGGGTCCGGGCAGCGGCGAAGAACGCTTGAACAACCGGATGCACGTCGCCGTTCAGGGCGCGCCGCTCCGGCTGGAAAGCAGTGCCGATGAAAAACGGGTGCCCGCGCAATTCGATAGCCCGGACGCCGCCATCCTCCGAGCGGGCGGCGATTTCCAGGGGGCCTTTTTGGAACACGTGCTCGAAAGCGGGGTTCAAGCCGAAGCTGCAATGATAGGCTTCATCATGCGCCGCGCCGTAGATGGCCGCAAATTTGCCGCGCCCGGCGGGGATGACGGTTTGCGATTTCTCGACCAGCGCGCAACTCATCCGGTGGATCAGGGGCAGCGAAGTTCCCGGTTGCAATTCCTCATGGTCTGCGGCGGTGAGGCCGCGGACATCGCGCGCGAATTCCAGCAGCGCGTGTTGAAATCCTCCGCAAGTTCCGAGAAAAGGAACCAAACGTGTCCGCGCATAATGAATGGCCCAGAGCGCGCCCGCCGTGTTTTGGTAGGGGCTGGCGGGAACGCACCACACACCGTGAAACGCGCGGAACGGCGTTTCATCGCCGGGCACAATTGTGTCCGTGCCCAGCCAGGTGGACTCAATGGTTTGGCTGAAGGAGGAGTTATAAAGCGCGACGGACTCATTGATGGCCCGGTGCGCCAGAACACTGGTGTTGAAATCACCGATGAGCGCGACGCGCGCGGGCTTCATGGCGTTGGCGGACTGCATGATTCGAGACGGTCAATGATGTCCGCCGCCATCAAATCCGCCGCCGTGGGTCGCGCCGCCGCCATCGAACCCGCCGGCATGACCGCCGTGACTCGCGCCGCTGTCGAAACCGTGACTTCCATGATGCGAGGTATCGTGGTGAGGTTGCGGCGCGTCATGGTGATGATGGTGCGAGTGAAAAGCGCTACCGTCGAAACCGGAATGGCCGTGATGCGAATGATCAGTGTGTTGATGCTGGTGATGCGAAGGCGAGTGAGGTGGCGCACCGTTTTCTTGATTTGACCGTCCGCCAGGGTCCGCGCCATCCCAGATCGGAGGAAAAAGGTCGCCGTTATTCTGTCCATCCAGTCGGGAAATCCGGTTGGTGCGCCGCGCAATTCCAATAGTCAGGCTGATCAACGCGCCCACCATGATAACTCCCGCAGCCAGAAGAAAAATGAGAAAAATGATTGCTGCATTCATAATTTGGATCGCCTTTCGCGTGAACCATGGTTCAGAAAAGAGCCGCCGTCAAGTCGGTGTAGAGCCAAGGTGTGCGATTTGAAATGCCTGACAAATTGGGTATGGCTGGCGGATTCTGACACCTCGAGGAGGTTTTGCCGCGCAGCCCAGGGTTGCCGCTTTGGGCTACCCTGGGAAAAACGTCCGAGCGTACTCCCCAACCTCAACGAGGTTGTGGCAGTAGTGGGTTGCCTGGCGCAACTTTTCAAGCTGGAATCAGCCACAACCTCGTTGAGGTTGAATATCTACGGGCATCCCATCCCAAGGTAGGCCCGCAAGGCTCTGAGCGGGCCAACCTTGGGCTTTGTTCCGCAACCTCTTCGAGGCAGGGGAATGCGCTCGCGGCAAAATTTGAACGGCAGTTCAAATCACACCCAGAGCGAGGGCGGGGTTTAAAATGTCACGTTAAAATCTTAAAGTCGCCCTTTAAGTTGCCAGTCATTCTGGAAGTGTGGCTGCGGCAGGGGAATCTGGGTGGAGTCTCTTGGCATGGATAAAGATTCCTAGGACGGCCAAGCCATAGCCCGCAAAGATGGCCAATACCAAATGCGAGGCGGCGAAGAATATTTTGCTCATTTCCATCGAGGTGCGGTCATTACTTTGATTCAACATCATCGCCATAAAGACCGACAGCCATAAAAAAATTCCGAGTAGTGCGAAGATCCATTTTCTTTCGGCGATTCGCATCCGGTGTAGAAAGCAAAAGGGCAGTCCAGCCAACACCACAAAAATCGGACCGAAGTTTGCGAAGGCTATTTTCCAATAAATTCCCAACTGCATCAAAAATATGCCGGGCTCATGGATTACATCTGTGGGAAGAAATTTTTCATATTGGCCGCGACTCAGGACATGCCAGAAGCCGTCCACCGTTCGTGGATAGCCCCAGTTCATCGGCGCGTTCGTCATGGAGGCGAGCGGCAAAAAAAGAACGGCTGAATAACCGAGCACGAGAATGATTGCGGCTGCGCAAACCGGCTTCCAGCTAGTGAAAAGGCGGCGCGTTTTGAAGACCAAACCGATACTGATTAATGCCGAGCAGATGGCTGTGGCAGCATACATCGGCCAAAGATAATCGAAATCCTGCCATAAATAGTAAAATTGGATCCCCAGGAAAATTTCATCCGACAAAATTCCACACGCACGAAAAATGAATGCCCCGGCAAACAGCAGCGCCACAGTGGCAAAAATATCCCGGCCAAGCTGGTGATTTTCGAGTAGAATGAGTAAAGCGATGGCGGGAGCGGCGGCGGTGAGTGACTGGCTGTTGGTCAATCCGAGGCCATAGACGAGCATGGCCGCGTAAAGATAGCACAACCGAATTGGCGCAAAGCTCCATCGCATCAACAAAGCAAGCACCATGGCGAAGAGCAGGAGCGTCAATGGCCACGGGTCAGGGCCGACCGCTCTTTCCCAAATGCAGCCATCGAAGCCAAATGCCATTCCGGCAACGCATCCGCAGACTACGCGCAGCGAATTTTCCGCCTTTGGCTTGAGTCTGCCGTAGCCACGGAAACCTTCCCCAATCATGGCTGCTCCTCGCGATACCATCAGCGCGATTAATCCGCACGCGATGGCCGCTGCAAAGGCCGACGAAACCGAAACCCTCCACGCGAAATTGGAGAACGGGAGAAGTTTCGTAAAGAGCCACGCGTAAATTGTCCAAACTGGAAAACCCGGAGGCTGTCCCACCCCGCCGTATTTCGCTGCGGTGACAAAAACACCGGCGTTATTCAATTGCACCTCCGGCGTTAACGTGAACAAATAAACCGAGAACGCGAGCAATGCCGCAATGCCGAAGCTCCACCAGTCGGTTCGGTCGTGGAAGTGCGAGGGGATTGGTTCGGTCGGCGGGGCAATGACTAATTGGCTGGAGGCAGGCTCCAGCCCGGAAGGATGGTCATTGTCGTTATTCATTGCTGGGAATGATTGCGCAAATCATCCTCAATGAATAGACACCGAGATGGGACGATTTGTATAGAGCGCAAAATAATCGAATTTGTCGAGGTGGAGCTTGCTCTCCATTTGGTGAATCCTGTTCATTCTGTAAATCCAGTCACCTGCCGCATTCTCCTGTTGAAACGGCAAAAGGGTTGAAAACATTAGGCGAAGGCAGGTTTGTTTTGCGGGCACCGGTCAAAAATCAAAAGCGTGTCAAACGTACCATTGGTTACAAAGTCGCGCTGCCCATCGGCTAGACTGGACGCGAGGACAGGCTTGTGGCCGGCGCGAAGGGTAAATTGGAAAACGGACACCTTGTCGTCGCTTGCGCACCATTGCGCCGCTGACCCAGCCCGGACACGCTGAAGGTGCTTGCGCACGGCCACTGACTCCGAACGCTCTACCGCCGGACGTCAATGCGAGGAGGTGAGGACGAGGACTTGTTCGAGGGTGGAGAGGCCGTCGCGGGCGCGGTCGAGGGCGGCCATGCGCAAGGTGTGCATGCCCTGGCCGATGGCGATCTTGCCCATCTCGCGGGTGTTGGCGCGGGCAATGATGAGTTTGCGGATTTCGTCGGAGATGGTCATCGCTTCGATGATGGCCAACCGCCCGGAGTAACCGGAATTTTTGCAGCGCTCGCAACCGCGGCCGCGATAAAGGGTGTGGCCTTCCAGGACGCTCGGATCAATGCCCAGGTCCTGGTACATTTTGAGCGGATAGGTCACCGGTTCCTTGCAATGGGAACATATCCGGCGCATGAGGCGCTGGGCGCAGGCCAGGATGACGGAGGAGGAAATCAGGAACGGCGCGATGCCCATGTCGTCCAGGCGCGCGATGGCGCCGGGCGCGTCATTGCAGTGCATGGTGCTCAACACTTGATGGCCGGTGAGCGCCGCCTCGACCGCGATTTCCGCGGTCTCGGTATCGCGAATTTCGCCGATCATGACGATGTCCGGGTCCTGGCGGAGAATGGAGCGCAGGGCGTTGCCGAAGGTGAGGCCGATTTCTTTTTTGACGGGCACCTGGTTGATGCCGGGCACCTGGAATTCGACGGGATCCTCGACGGTGACGATGTTGTAGGCCGGGTTGTTAAGCTCGTTGAGCGCGGAGTAAAGCGTGGTGGTCTTGCCGGAGCCGGTGGGGCCGGTGACGAGGATCAGCCCGTGCGGCGCGTCCACGGCCTGCTTGAATTGCTGGAACGTGTCCGGGTCGAGGCCGAGTTTGTCAATGCTCGCGGAGAGATTGGATTTATCGAGCACGCGGAGCACGCATTTTTCACCGTGAACGGTGGGCAGGAAGGAGACGCGCAAGTCAAAATCCTTGCCGCTGACCTTGACGCGCATGCGGCCGTCCTGGGGCAGGCGGCGTTCGGCGATGTCCAGGCTGCTCATGATTTTGAGGCGGGACGCGAGCGCGAGTTGCATTTGTTTGGGCGGCGGCGTGACATCAATGAGCGCGCCGTCAATGCGATAGCGGAGGCGCACCATTTTCTCGAAGGGTTCGATGTGAATATCACTGGCGCGGTCCTTGATGGCCTGGACGAGAATGAGGTTGGCGAGCTTGATGACGGGGGCTTCCTCGCTGGAGGCGGCGAGCTGGTCGAGGTTGACCTCTTCCATCGTCTCCTTGGCGACTTCGAGATGGTCGGCATCGGCGTCATCATCCGCCTGGCGTTGGGCGTCGTTGATGATGTCTTCCATGCTCCCGCTTTTGGCGGCGTCAATATTGTTGAGCTTGTCAATGATGGAGCGCTCGGAAGCGATCATCGGGACGACCTCGAGGCGGGTGATGCGCTTGACGTCGTCAATGGCCAGGACGTTCAACGGGTCGGCCATCGCCAGGAACAATTTGTGGTCGAGGCGGGAAACGGGGACGACTTTGTAATTATGGGCGAGGTCGCGCGGGAGCAGTTCGGAAACCTCCGGGAGAATGCCGATGCGGGCGAGATTGACGGGCGGCGTGTTCAGGATGCGGCCCATGGAAACGGTCATGTCCTGCTCGGTGACATAGGCCTTTTCGATGACGAGTTTCAAAAGGCGCGTGCCTTCCTTCTTCTGCTGATCGAGCAGCTCATCCACTTGTTTGGTGGTCAACAGCCCGTCCTCGACGAGGGCGTCCGCGATGCGTTCTCCGAAGGATTTTACAATGGGTGGCATGGCGGGAAATTTTTCAGCGGAAGGCCTTGCGTACGTTGGCGACGATTTCGGACGGCGAGGTTAGATACCAGAGCAAACGGTTTTTGGTGGCGTCGGCCAGTTCCTTCGCGGCCTGGCGGTTGAACGGATTGGCCGTGGCGACGAGGATGGTTTTGCTCATGCGGTCGAAGGGCAGCACGCACCAGCGGCGGCAGACATCGGCCGGAAAGCTGCGGGCGAGTTCCAGGTCCACGTCGTATTTGTCCAGCGGGAGATAGGCGAGCCGGGTTTTGTCCACGAGCACCTTCAAACTTTTTTCCGAGAGGACGATGCCTTTGTCGGCCAGAATTTGAATGAAGGGCTCGCTGACGCCGGTGGGCGCAGCGGAGAGATCGGGCGTGGCCCAGCATAAGTCGAAATCACCGGCGGAGATGAGCTTGCCCTCGACGAAAATCTTGTGCATGGCCGCGCGGCCGTCATCCACTTCCTGCTGTGGCGCTTTCCCGGGGGACTTTTGCAAGCGGGTGGTTTGATGCCCGTTTTTCTGCGGCGGGGGCATCTCGCTCATGGCGGGATGCGCGGAGAAATTGTTGGCCTTGTTCTCGATTTCCTTCAACGCCGACTGGACGTCGGGGTCGTCGGGATAACGCTGGAGGACGGTTTCGTATTCGAGAATGGCGGAGGAAAGCTGGCCCAACTGGACGTAGGCCTGGGCGATGCGTTTGGAGGTGCCGACGACGTCTTTTTCGCGGCCGAGTTTGGAATAGGCTTCCTTGAGGATTTCGAGGGACTGATAATCCTGCGGCTGCGATTGAGTAATGACCTCGAACATCTCAATGGTCTGAGACAACTGGGCCTCTTCGCTCGCGGATAACGTGGCGGACATGCTGTTATTTGTGTTTGGGCAGCCAGATTTGCACCTGTTCCCAAGATTACGTGGCTTGGGAGGCCCGAAATTCAAGTATGACTCAGCAAATTCGTTGCCAAAAGCAGCGTACTTGAACCAGTTAAGCGATTTGGCGACTCAAAATGCAATGCAAGCCGGGTGACCGGCTGATTTTGAGACAGTTGAAAGGCAAAACCGGGCCAGGGATTGAGCGGGAATTCCGAGGGCCGCTTTTCCGGGTGGCAGTTTCAGCGCTGTTTCGCCCTGGCGGCGAGCCGGGCGCGGGTCATGCGTTCGCGCAGGCCGCCCTCTTGCAGAAAATCCTTTTCAAGGCGCCTGAGCTGCTGGTCGAGCAGGTAGTTGGTCTGGTGGATCAGACAAATCATGATGTTCGCCACAATCTCAGCCGGGCGCGTTTCGATATACGTCTTATAGGACGCATACGACGCATCATTCTTCGACCCGAGCTTGCGAACAAACAGCGCTTCCTTGGAGTTTTTTTCCCAGAGCACGAAGCCGCGCACCCGCAAAAAATCTCGGTAATCTTCGAGCAACTCCTCCAGGCTCGCGCGGGCCACATTCGTGAGCTTGATTTCCATCTCTTTGGAAGTGCCAGACGCCTGGCTGCCTTCCAAAATGTTTTGCTTTCCGGATCTCGCGGCCTGCACCATTTGGTCATAAGTGCGATCGCTCTTCTTAAGGACACGTTCGCAGAATCTGACCGTGCCGTCGTAAACTATTCTCGCTTTTTGAAAGGAGAGCAGTTCCTCATATCCTCCATGCGGCGGGATGAAACCTTCAGGCGGCATTTGTCCTTTTCATTCAAGGCAAGCGTATCCGCCGGCGATTCTCGCGCAATGCTGGAATGCCTCACCTCACAAAACCCCCTTTTCAAACCATATGCGTTGGCTAGGATAACCGCGTTATTCGAAATGCAACCGGCCGGCAGCGGCAAATATTTTAATTAATGGCAAATCTGGCTCCGATCATGAAACCAGCGCCGGGCGAACGCGTGCAACGTTTCGTCGGCGACCGTATTTGCTTTACGCTGGCGGATGGTTCGGGCCGCCCGGCGCGGGAGGGCTGGCACGCGCGGTTGCGGACGGATCTGGGCCGCGCGGCGGTGTTGGGCCGCGAGATCATCCAGGCGCACACTAAAAAAGTGCCCCCCGCCGGCGCTTCCTGGCATGACTTGCCGATGCGCGCCGAGGGCGGCGAATGGAGCCTTGAAGTGCCGCTCACGGAACCGGGTTATTTCAAGGCCAAGGCTTACCTCATTGATCCGCAGGGCTGGCAGCATTGGCCGGAGGGACCGGACTTCGGGATTTCGGTGCATCCAGATGGTTATCGCACCGCCAACACGATCTACTGCGCTTTCACGCGCATGTTCGGCAGCACCCGCTCTGCGGTGAGCACGGTAAATGAAAAATTGGACGCGCAACTAGCCCCACTGGACGCGCTGGGTTATTCAGTCATCCCGCCTTCGGGAAAATTTCGCGATCTCATGCAGCAGTTGCCGCATATCCTGGACACGCTGGGTTGCCGGATTCTGCATTTGTTGCCGGTGAGTCCCACGCCCACGACTTACGCGCGGTTAGGGCGTTTCGGCAGTCCGTATGCGAGCCTTGATTTGACGGGGATTGATCCGGCGCTGGTGGAATTCGACCGGCGCACCACGGGCGTGGATCAATTTCGCGAACTCGCTTACGCCACGCATCTGAAAAGCGGGCGCGTGTTTCTGGACATCGTCATCAATCACACCGGCTGGGGCTCGAACTTGCAGGAGAACCATCCCGAATGGTTTTTGCGCGGCCCGGATGGCAGGTTCGTCAGTCCGGGCGCGTGGGGCGTGACGTGGGAGGACCTCGTCGAATTGGAGCACAAGCACGTCGAGTTGTGGGATTATCTCGCGGAAGTTTTCATCACCTGGTGCGGGCGCGGCGTGGATGGATTTCGCTGTGACGCGGGTTACCAGGTGCCGCTGCCGGCCTGGCAATATATCATCGCGCGGGTGCGGCAGGAATTTCCCGATGTCATTTTTCTGCTCGAGGGACTGGGTGGCGCGTGGGAACTCACGGAGCGGTTGCTCACGGAAGGCGGCATGCAATGGGCGTATTCGGAATTATTTCAAAATTTCTCGGGCTTGCAAGTGGCCGCTTATCTCGACCACAGCCTCAAACAAAGCCAGCAAACGGGCCTGCTGGTACATTACAGCGAGACGCACGACAATGAGCGACTCGCCAAGCGCGGGCGCGCGTGGTCACTGTTGCGCAACCGCCTGTGCGCCCTCGCCAGCGTGAGCGGCGGCTATGGATTCACCTGCGGCGGGGAATGGCTCGCGCCGGAGCAGATCAATGTGCATTCGAGCCGCGGCATGGCGTGGGGCAATCCCCAGAACATTGTCCCGGAACTGGCGCAGTTGAATCGCCTGCTCAACGATCATCCGTGTTTTTTCGACGGCGCGAAACTCACCCGTCTGAGCGCGGTGGATTCGCCGGTTTATTTGCTGCGCCGCGATTCCGCGGAGGGCAAGGACTCCGTGCTGGTGCTGGCCAACAACGATGTGGCCGAAGACCAGACGGTTATTCTGGACGGGGAATTGGTCCGCAGTCTGGGCGAATTAAAATTTGAACTCGCGGGCCAGGATTCACCCGTGTCGAAAAAATCGAAGGACGGCAAACTGACGTTCACGCTGGAGGCGGGAGCCTGCTATTGCCTGTCGCCGCGCGCGCAGCCGCTGGGTTTGAGCGGTGACGAATATCGCCGCGCCCGCGCGCAATCGGCGTGGGCCTTGGCCGCGCTCGCGCGAGGTTTGCCGCTGGAACAAATGCCCGCTTTCAATTGGGTTGAACTGGCGAAACTGGCGAACGAAAATCCCGTGGCGCTGCTTGCCGCCGCTTCCGCTGCTGACCCCGCGCAGGTGCGCGCGAATCTGGAACAACTGCTTTCCACCACCGGAGCGGCGCCCGATCGTTATGAGCCGGTGGTGACTTGGAATCTTCTGGATCTGCGGCGCATTCTGCCGGTCCCGCCCGGTCATTGGCTGCTGATTCAGGACGCCGCGCGTTTTCGGGCGACGCTTAAAACCGGCGGTGAAAATCTGCCGCAACATATCGAGTCCATCGCGATTGGCGATGGCAACATGGCGTGCTTCGCGCCGGGCCAGGCGGCGGGCGATGCTGAATTGATATTGGAACGCTACGCGCCGGAGCAGCGCGAGGTGAAGGCGCAAATTCGTTTTCTCACGCCGGGGCCGGAACTGCCGTTTGGCTCGGAGCGAGGGCCGGCGGATTCGCCGTTAGCTTGCGCCCCCGCATCCGGTTTGCCGGAAATAATCTCCGTGGCCGAGTCCGCGAATCCACTAACGCAACCGCTGGTGTTGCTGACGAATGGCATTGGCGGCATGGCGCGGCTGGGTGTGGATTTCGGGGCGATCAAATCCAAATACGATTGCTTGCTTGGCGCGAATCTGCATCCGCGCGTGCCGGTGGACCGCCATATTTTCGCCAAGCGCGCGCGGCTCTGGGTCACCGCCGATGGTTTTATCACGCCGCTGGACTTGCGAAACCTCGCCTCGTTCGAGCCGGGTTCGCCCGGAGTGTGGTATTTCATCGCGAACGCGGGTGACGGCCAGACGGTGGAAATTCAAGTCACCGCCCGCATGCTCCCTGGCCGAAACACAACCGTGCTCCAGTTTGCGCGTCCCAACGTGAGTAGGGCCACCAGCAAACCGCTGCCCGCGAACTGCGACGTCCGGCTGACCGTGCGCGTGGACATCGAGGACCGCAATTTTCATTCGGAAACCAAACGAAACGGCGGCGCGGATTACCATTTCTCCTCCAATTCGCGCCCCCTGGCCGGGCAGGTTGGGTTTGCGTTCACGCCGGCCGCTGACCGGCAGTTGCATGTTTACAGCGATGGCGGGGTCTATCATCACGACGCCGAGTGGTGCGAAAATATTCCGCATCCGGTCGAGCAAAGCCGCGGCCAGACGGGCAGCGGCGACGCGTACAGTCCCGGGTGGTTTGATCTGCCGATGGTAAAGGGCGCTGACTTCACGCTGGTGGTAAGCGCGGACGCGGAATTGCCCACACTCGTGTCTCTCCGCGAGGCAACGGTAAAAACCGAAATCAAAGGCGCTGCGGAAAAACCGGTCTTTGCGCGGGATGATGTTTTTGGCCGGCAACTCTTGAACGCCGCCCAGGCGTACGTGGTTCGGCGCGACAGCGGGAGCACGGTGATTGCCGGTTATCCGTGGTTTTTGGATTGGGGCCGGGATTCGTTGATCTGCGCGCGCGGTTTGCTGGCGGCGGGAATGACGGAGCAGGTGAAACAATTACTCGTCGTCTTCGGCAGGTTCGTCAAAGACGGCACGCTGCCGAATACCATTCATGGCGAGGACGCCTCGAACCGCGACACGTCCGACGCGCCCTTGTGGTATGGCGTGGTTTGCGAAGAAGCGGCGGCTGGTCTGGGCGCGGAATTCCATCAAACCAATGTGGATAATGCGGGCCGCACGCTTGCGGACGTGCTGACCGACATCGCCTCGCATTATGTAAGCGGCACGCCCAATGGCATCCGCATGGACGCGGCATCGGGGTTGATTTGGAGCCCCAGCCATTTCACGTGGATGGACACGAATTTCCCGGCGGGCACGCCGCGCGAAGGTTACCCGGTGGAAATCCAGGTGCTGTGGATCCGGCTCCTGCGCCAATTGCAACGCATCAGCGGCGCGAAGGAAGGCAAGCGCTGGGCGGATTTGGCGGAACAGGCCCAGGCTTCGTTGCTGAAATATTTCTGGCTGGAGGAACGCGGTTACCTCGCGGACTTGCTGATTGCCCAAGCGGGGCAGGCGGCCGCGAGCGCCGCGGTGGACAATGCGCTGCGCAGCAATTGCCTGCTCGCGGTGAGCCTCGGTCTGCTCACCGGCAAATCTGCCCGGCGATGCGTTGCGGCGGCCGCGCGGTATCTGGTGGTGCCGGGGGCGTTGCGCACGCTCGCGCCGCTGCCAGTCTCGCCGCCATTGCCGATTTATGGCAACCAGGGCCAGCTTTTGAACAATCCGACCGAGCCTTATTGGGGCCGGTACGAGGGCGATGAAGACACGCGCCGCAAACCCGCCTATCACAACGGCACGGCCTGGACTTGGACGTTCCCGATTTTTTGCGAAGCGCTGGCGCGGGCGTGGGATGGCGCGCCGGAAGCAGTGACCGCCGCGCGGGCTTATCTGGGCAGCATGGACCGGCTGGTCATCGAAGGGTGCGTCGGCCAGATTCCCGAGATTGTGGACGGCGACGCGCCCCATACCCAACGCGGCTGCGACGCCCAAGCGTGGGGCGTCACCGAGGCTTTGCGCGTGTGGAAACTGCTGCAAAGTCCATTCACAGATGCGAGCGCTTCTTTTTCCGCAAAAAAATCCTAGCGTCCGCGGCTCGCTTCCCGCAACATTTCGGCGGCATTATCCGCCGGCATTTGATTTCGCAACGCATGAAAGCAAAAATTATCATCACGCCAAAAAAGGCCGTCCTCGACCCGCAGGGCAAAACCGTCCAGAACGCGCTCGCCCACATGGGCTATCAGGGCATCGGCGCAGTCCATGTCGGCAAGTACCTCGAAATCGAAGTCACCGGCGACAAGGAAACGCTGCGCAAACAACTCGACGAGGCGTGCCACAAGTTTTTGAGCAATCCGGTCATTGAAGATTATAAATTTGAAATCACTGAATAGTCGCCGGCAGCGGAGCGCGCGGAGACTCAATTTTTTCTCTCTGTGCCCTCCGTGACTTGGTGGCAAAAATAAAAATGAACTTTGCCGTTTTACAATTTCCCGCCTCGAACTGCGACCAGGACGCCGTGCATGTCCTCCGTAATGTGCTGGGCCATTCCGCCCGGCTGCTCTGGCACAAGGAAACCTCGCTGGGCAACACGGACGCGGTCGTCGTGCCCGGCGGATTCAGCTATGGCGATTATCTGCGGACGGGGGCGATCGCGCGGTTCAGCCCGGTGATGGAGGCGGTGCAAAATTTTGCGGCCAACGGAGGGATGGTGCTCGGCATCTGCAACGGCTTTCAGATTCTTTGCGAGGCGGGCTTGCTGCCGGGCGCGCTGATTCGCAACCGCTCGCTGCAATTCCGTTGCGAACATATTTTTCTGAAAACGGTCACGGCGGATTCGCCCTTCACGAGCCGGATTCCAGCGGACCAAGTGCTGCGCATTCCCATCGCCCATGGCGAAGGCTGCTATTTCGCCGACGATGCCGCCATCGCGCAACTCAAGGCCAGAAACCAGATTCTTTGGCAATATGTGAACGCCCAGGGCGAATTGACCGACGCCGCCAACCCGAACGGTTCCCTGCAAAACATCGCCGGCATCTGCAACGACCGCCGCAATGTCGCCGGCCTGATGCCCCACCCCGAACGCGCCAGCGAAGGTCTGCTCGGCAGCGCCGACGGCCGCCTGATTTTCGAGAGCCTCATCCACGCGCTGCAAAGCCGGAACGTGGCGAAGGCCGCGTAGATTTGCCAGATGAAAGAGGCCTTTTTCAAAGAACTTGAGCCTTTGCTGGCCAAAGCCAAAATGCTGCGCGTATCCGGCTTTGGCGACCAGGAACCGGAGGAAGCCACCAAGCAACAACTCATCGAGCCGCTGCTACACGCTCTCGGCTTTACCGCCAAGTCAAACTATATCCGTGAGTTCAAGATTCTGGGTGACTCGGTTGACTATTTGTTGAAATCGGAACGTCCGCTTATTTTTGTGGAAGCAAAAAGTCTGCACGACTGCCCAAACAACAGCCTTTTTGACAAGCACCGCGAGCAGGTTTCGCGGTACATCCAAAATTATCGGCTCAGTCCTGAAATCACCAAAATGGAGCACCCGGTGAAGTGGATTTTGCTCACCAACTCCGCCCAGTTTCATTTTATCCGCGTCAATGAAATCGCGCCGACGTTCTCCTTTAAGCTCGACGAGCTTTGGGCGCGCCGGGAGGAGCTATGGGAATTGCTCGCCTTGGAAAACCTGGAGGCGGGACGCATTGACGAGCTGTACGATCAACAACTCAAAGCCCGTCTCGATCAACAATTCCTCGCCGATCTCAAGCGCTGGCGGTTGCTCATCGCCAATGGCTTCGCGTTGCGGAACCAGACCCGCTCCCTGCCGGACATCACGCTCGCCAGCCAGGAGTTGCTCGACCGCTTTATTTTCTGCCGGATGCTGGAAACCCACCGGCTGGTGGAATACAACAAACTCGCCCGAACCTACAGCACTTACGAGGTGCTCTACGCCCGCGCCGACGCCACTTTTGCCGAGGTCATCCGCAAATCCCTTTTCATCGAGATAAAAAACGATTTTAACACCGAGCTGTTCGCCCAGCCGCTGCTCTGTGATGAAATGGAGATTGATAACGCCGCGCTCGCCGCCGTGATCGGCCATGAAGCCCTGGCGCCGGAACTGGCGGCGACCTGCGGCTTCGAATCCGGCCAGGGCGAGCTGCTGGCCTTCCGCCACCTTTACAGCTACGACTTCAGCCTCATGTCCCAGGACGTGATGGGGGCGGTGTATGAACGCTTTCTGGCCCACAAACTTTTTCAGAACGGCGGGCGCATTGTCATCGAGGACACCGACGAACTGCGGAAGAAGGAAGGCATCTACTATACGCCGAAATACATCGTGGATTACATCGTGGCGCACACGCTCGGCGAAAAGATCAAACCCATCCTTACGGAAGCAAAAACCCTCCTCGGTTACAAAAGCTTCCCGCCGGCCCTCGCCAAAATCCGCGAACTATCAGAAATTAAAGTCCTCGACCCCGCGATGGGTTCCGGTTCCTTCCTGCTCGTCGCTTTTGACGCGCTGGTCACCGCCTATGCCGACTACAACGCCGAGTGCCGCCGCATCAAAAAAGAGCGCAACGGCCACGGCGCGCTCTTCGACGCGGATTTCGCGATGGCCGAGGAGGTTTTTGACGCGCCGTCAAAAGTCCTCACCGACAATATATTTGGTGTGGACTTTGACAAGCAGGCCGTGGAAGTGGCCAAGCTTAATTTCTGGTTGCGTTATATGGCTGTGAATCGCGATCAGTTTATCGATCGCCTTCAACAGAAACAAAAGGGAGGAAAGCCGCTCAATCTTTTGCCTAATCTGATGAGCAATTTCAAATGGGGCAATTCTCTTATTGCTGATTCAAGTGTGGCTGGCGACGCCGCTTTCGACTGGGAAAAAGAATTTCCCACAATCATGAAACGCGGCGGCTTTGATGTCGTTATCGGCAATCCGCCTTACGTCGTGGCAAACGGAGATAATTGCGGGAAAAAAGCAATTGAATTCTTTGAAACATTTCCAGTTGCTGAATTTAAAATCGACCTATTTCATCTTTTTATTCAGCGTGGTATCGATTTGGCTCGTCAGAACGGTAGATTTGGATATATCGTTCCGAATCCTTGGTTAACACTCCAATATACTTCACGCTTACGGCATTACGTTCTCGAACATACTTCTATTAATGAGGTTGTGGTCTTTGGTCATCAGGTTTTCCAAGATGCTGAGGTTCACACTTGTTTGCTAATACTTGAAAAAAATGCCGCAAATAAGGATCACATTGTTCTTGTAAGGCATCCTCCGGGAATTAACATCGATTCTGCTACGGAATACAAACTAGCGCAAGAGAGTTGGTGTCACCCGCCTGCTTACATAATAGAGACAAGATTAAGAGGACAAGAGAAGGAATTGATTCATCGCCTGGTTTCGCAATTTCCTCGTCTTCAATCTTTGGCACGAGCCTCGTTAGGTTGCCAAGCTTATAATAGTTCAAAACATACAACCGAACAGATCGAAAATCGTGTTTTTCACTCGGACCGCAATGAAGGTCCTGAATACTTGCCAGAGTTGGCCGGCAATGACGTGAGCCGTTACGAAATAAATCGGAAAAAAGGCGAATGGATCAAATATGGTCCGTGGCTGCATGACTACCGGACAATGGATTGGCTGGAAGGACCTCGAATCTTGATACGAGAAATACCAGGTCATCCGCCGTACATGATTCAAGCCTGCTATGTCGAAGAAACATATTGCCATTACAAAACCATTCTTAATGTAAATCCTTTACCCAGGACAAAACTCTCGATGAAATTTATGACAGGCTTATTGAATTCTCGCCTTCTGTCATTTGTTTTTCCATTTATCTCGAACAAGATGATAGCGCAATTGTTTCCTAGGTTATCAGTAGGGGACATTAAAAATCTGCCGATCGCTCCTGTTGATTTCTCCAACCGAAAAGAAAAAGCCAAACACGACAAAATCGCTTTACTCACTGATAATAGGCTTTCCGCTGAAACAAATCGGCAAAAACTATCCTTGACATTGGCAAGCGAAATCCGGCATCAGAACCGCACGCCCTGCAATCTCGCCCACTATCTGCAAGCCGATTTCTCCGCGGCGGTTAAGCCGGAAATCCTGATTGAGGACGTTCAACGCGCGGGATTTGTCCACGAAATCAGCCTTGACTCGGAAGGCGGGGGAATCACTTTCAGCGCCAGCATGTCCGCCGATGCCCAGAGCGAATCGCATTCGCTGCCCGTGCTGCGGTTGACGTTCACGGACGAGGCGCTGGGACATTTTATTTATGCCAGTTGGCGGCGGTTTCTCGCCGATCATTCCCGGCAGAAGCGTTGGACCAAGGGGAAAAAACCGGAGCCGGTTTACCCGTTGCTGGTCAATACGCTGGAGCCGCTGGTTTATTTCAGCCCCGCCGCCGGGGACAATCTCCGCGCCATCCGCGAGTTGATGAAAGCCGTGGCGGAGGAAGCCGGGTCAAGTGACCTGGCGGCGGTTGAGGCCGAAATCTCCCGGCTTGATCGCGAAATTGATGAGCGCGTTTATGAACTATACGGACTCACGCCGGAGGAAATCGCCATCGTGGAGGGCCGCGCAAAATGATTTTGAACTTTGAACTTTGAACTTTGAACCTTAAACTTGGATTGAACTTGATGCCTGACCCCGCCATCACCCCCGCATTGATCAAACAGCACGGCCTGTTGCCCGACGAGTTCGAGCGCATCAAGGGCATTCTCGGGCGCGAACCGAATTACACCGAGTTGGGCATTTTCTCGGTGATGTGGAGCGAGCATTGCTCCTATAAGAACAGCCGGCCGCTGTTGAAAACTTTTCCGACCAAATCGCCAAAAATCCTCGTCGGCGCGGGCGAGGAGAACGCAGGCATCATTGACATCGGCGACGGCCTGGCGATTGCGTTCAAGATCGAATCGCACAACCATCCGAGCGCGGTGGAACCGTTCCAGGGCGCGGCCACGGGTGTGGGCGGCATCATCCGCGATATTTTCACGATGGGCGCGCGGCCGGTTTGCGCGATCAATTCGCTGCGTTTTGGCCCCATCACTGAAAGTGCGGAGCGCGGAGCGCGGAGCGCGGAAACGGATTCCAAAATCAAAGTTCAAAGATCAGAAATCGAAAACAACAGGCGATTGTTCGCCGGGGTGGTCGCAGGCATCGCGCATTACGGGAATTGTTTCGGGATTCCGACGGTCGCGGGTGAGGTTTATTTTGACAAGTCTTACCAGGGCAATCCTCTGGTGAACGCGTTCTGCCTGGGTGTGCTGCGCCACGACCAAATTGCGCGCGGCGCGGCCAAGGGCATTGGCAATCCGGTGTTTTACGTGGGGCCGGCCACGGGGCGGGACGGGCTGGCGGGCGCGGCGTTTGCGTCGCAGGATTTGACGCAGGAATCGGCGGAGCAACAACGCGGCGCGGTGCAGGTGGGTGATCCCTTCATGGAAAAGCTCGTCATGGAGGCGTGCCTGGAATTGCTGGCCACGGACGCCGTGGCGGGCATCCAGGACATGGGCGCGGCGGGCCTGACGTGTTCGACGTGCGAGACGGCGGCGCGCGCGGGCACGGGCATCGAGATTGATCTGAGCAAGGTGCCGCAACGCGCGCCAAACATGACGCCCTACGAAATCATGTTGAGCGAATCGCAGGAGCGGATGTTGATCATCGTCCACAAGGGCCGCGAGGCGGAGGTGAAACGGATTTTTGACAAGTGGGATTTGCCGTGGGCCGAGGTCGGAATGGTGACGGACACGGGTCGCATGGTGGTGAAGAACCACGGCCAGTTGGTCGCGGATATTCCGGCAAAGAAACTCGCGGATGAAGCGCCGCTGTATCAACGCGAATTTCGCGAGCCGGAATATCTCAAGGCGGTGCGGGCATTCACGCTGGCAGGCATGCCGGACACCAAGGATGCGGCGGGGAATTTGAAGACCTTGCTGGCCTGGCCGACGATTGCCTCGAAGAACTGGGTTTACCGGCAATACGACCACATGGTGCGGGACGGCTCGGTTGTCTGCCCCGGGTCGGATGCGGCGGTCATCAGAATTAAGGCTGATTCTTTGCCGATGGACGTAGATGTTAATGGGACCCCTCACCCCGGCCCTCGCCCCTCTCCTTCGTCGAGGGGCGAGGGAGAAAAAAAACAAAGCGGACCGGTCGTGGAGAAGTATCTTGCCCTGAAGGTGGATTGCAATGCGGCCTATGTTTATCTGGACCCGTATGAAGGGGCGAAGACGGTGGTTGCGGAAGTGGCGCGGAATCTGGCTTGCTCTGGGGCAATTCCACTCGGTTCGACGGATAATTTGAATTACGGCAATCCTTATAATCAGGAAATTTTCTGGCAGTTGCGTGAATCCATTCGCGGTCTCGCGGAAGCGTGCCGCGCGTTCAACGCGCCGGTCACGGGTGGCAATGTCAGTCTCTACAATCAGAATCCGAACGGCCCGATTGATCCGACGCCCACGGTGGCGATGGTCGGCTTGATCGAGAAGCCGGAGCATGTGACGACGCAATGGTTCAAGGACGAAGGCGACGCGATTTTGCTTCTGGGTGAAGCGGTGGATGTGAACGATCCCTTGCTCGGCCTGGGCGGTTCCGCGTATTTGCAGCAGATTCACGGATTGAAAACCGGCACGCCGCCGCGTTGCGATCTGGTAAAGGAGAAGGAACTACATTTGGCGTTGCGCTCGCTGATTTATTCCGGCGTGGTGAAAAGCGCGCATGATTGCAGCGAAGGCGGGCTGGCCGTGGCGCTGGCGGAATGCTGCATCTCGCAGCAAATCGGCCGGGACACGCCGCGATTGATCGGCGCGGAGATTGATTTGACACCTTTGGTTTCATTTCCCGAAACGAAGAAATCCGAGAAGTTAGCCCCGCCTCTTGAAGCTTCTCCTGGCAAAGTTGGTCTGAGTGAACTTTTAAGAGCGGCGCATTTTGGCGCCGACGCAATCGGACTGGCCGAGCTCGAGATTAGCAATGATATCATCTCCTTAGTGCCTGGTGCCGTCGCAATCAAATATCGTGCCATTCCGGTATCCAAAAAAGGTTCGACGATCACCATGGTAATAAGCGATCCCTCGGATTTGGATACGATTGATAGTTTGCACCATTTGTTAAAGACTGACCTTGAATTGAAAGTTGCGAGCGCGGCGGACATAAATGTTGCGCTCAAGAAATACTATGGCGTTGATCCGGAAAAAGTTCGTCTTGACGCGCTATTATTTGGCGAATCCCAAGGCCGGGTGGTGATTTCCGTGGCGGGAATTCACGCGCACAAGGTGCTGGCGCAGGCGAAGATACTCGGCGTGCCGGCAATGCTGTTGGGCACGGTGCGCGGGTCGGCCTTGCAAATCAAGGCGGGTGAGGCGACTCTAGCGTGCGACGCGAACGAGTTGCATGACCTCTGGTGGAATGCGATTGCGCGCGCCATGAGTTGATCACAACCCGACACCATTATGAAAAAAATATTGCCGAGTATTTTTGCCGTTACGCTTTGTTTGGCAGGCGCCGCCAGTGGCGCCGAATCCTGGTGGCCGCAATTTCGCGGGCCGAATGCCTCGGGCGTTTCCGAAACCGCCAAACCGCCCGTGGACTTCGCTCCCGGCACGAACCAGCTTTGGAAAATCTCCGTCCCTTCCGGCGCGTCCTCGCCGTGCGTGTGGCGCGACCGGATTTTTTTAACGGGCTTTGAAGACGGCAAACTCCTGACGCTTTGCTACCAGCGGCGCGATGGCAAGCTGCTCTGGAAACAGGACGCGCAGGCAAAAACGCTGGAGGAATTTAACACGACGGAAGGCAGCCCGGCCGCATCAACCACCGTCACGGATGGCGAGCATGTGGTGAGTTATTTCGGCTCTTGCGGTCTGGTTTGTTACGACCTGAAAGGCCGGGAACTCTGGCGTTATTCCCTGCCGGTGGCGGAAACGATCGGCGGCTTCGGCAGCGGCGCCTCGCCGCTGCTCGCGGGCGGCTTGGTCATTGTGAACCGCGACCAGGCGAAGGATTGTTCGCTGCTCGCCGTGAATTTAAAGACCGGCAAGAAGGCTTGGGAAGCCCCGCGGCCGGACCTGACCCAGAGTTATGGCACGCCCATCATCTGGAAGCAGGGCGGCGCGGAGGAAGTGGTGATGTCCGGCTCGCCCAAAATGAAGGGCTATGATTTGAAGACCGGCGCGGAGCTTTGGACGCTGGGCGGCCTGCCGTCGGTTACCTGCACCACGCCGGTTTTGGGCGATGGCTTGCTGTTCTTCGCCGGTTGGGCGCCGGGCAAGGAACCGGGTTCGATGCCCTCATTCGCCGATCTCGCCAAGGCTGCTGACACCAATCATGATGGCGTGATCTCGCTGGAGGAGGCGAAGGCCGCGGGTTTTGGGAGTTTCTTCAAGGCGATGGATGTGAATGGCGATGGCCAAATCACAGCGGATGACATTGAGGCCATGCACGCCAAGATGGCCAAAGGCGATAACGTGCTGGTGGCCGTCAAACCCGGCGGTCGCGGCGAGTTGACCGAAAGTTCGGTCGTGTGGAAACAAACCCGCGGGCTGCCATACGTGCCCTCACCTCTGCACTACGACGGTCGAGTGTATATCGTGAAGGATGGCGGAATGGTTTCAAGTTTCGATGCCAAGACCGGACAAGTGTATTATCAGCAGGAGCGCATTGACGCGATTGGCAATTATTATGCGTCGCCGGTGGCGGCGGACGGAAAAATTTATGTGATCTCGCTCAATGGCAAGGTCACGGTTTTCGCGGTCGGCGGCGAGCAGCCGAAGATTTTGCACCAGGCCGATTTTGGCGAGCGCATTTCCGCCACGCCGGCGCTGGTGGAAAAAACCCTTTATCTGCGCACCGCGAAGGCGCTGTTTGCCTTTGGCGGTTGATGACCTAAAATTCATGCAGCATTATCCCAAACATTATTGCGGAGTATTCGGCATTTACGGGCATCCGGATGCGGCCAAGCTCACTTACTACGGCCTCTACGCGCTCCAACATCGCGGGCAGGAGAGCGCGGGCATCGTCACCAGCGACGGCCGGAGCTTTTGCAAACACAAGGGCATGGGCCTCGTGTCGCAAATTTTCAACGGCGAGGAACTGGAGAAACTCAAGGGCAACATGGCCATCGGCCACACGCGTTATTCCACGACCGGCTCCTCGCACATCCTCAACGCGCAGCCGCTCACGGGCAATTGCCGCCTCGGGAACATTGCCATCGCGCACAACGGCAACCTCACGAACGCCGCCAAGGTCCGCGACGAGTTGGAAGCGCAGGGCCAGATGTTTCAAACGACCGTGGACAGCGAAATCATTCTGAACCTGCTCGCGCAACCGGAACTCGACGGGCAGGAGAACAATTTGATCTCCACCGTGCGGCGGATCGAGGGCGCCTACTCGCTCGCCATCATGACCGAGCGGGAATTGATCGGCGTGCGGGACCCGTATGGCTTCCGGCCGCTTTCGCTCGGCCGGGTGGACGGGGCGTGGGTGCTGGCGAGCGAGACCTGCGCGTTTGACTTGATCCACGCGGAATTTGTGCGGGACGTCGAGCCTGGCGAAATTGTCATCATAGACAAGAACGGCTTGCGGAGCATGCAGGCGTTTCCAGAGCATGAACGGCGGGCGTTTTGCATTTTTGAATATGTCTATTTTGCGCGGCCGGACAGCACGATCGCGAACCGCAACGTGTATAAAGTGCGCGTGGAAATGGGCCGCGAACTGGCGCGGGAACATCCGGTGGAGGCCGACATCGTCATTCCCGTGCCGGACAGCGGGAATTGCCCCGCGCTGGGTTACGCGGAGGAATCGGGCATTCCGTTTGTGATGGCTTTTGTGCGCAATCATTATGTGGGCCGCAGCTTTTTGCAGCCGTCGCAATTGATCCGCGATTTCGATGTGCGCGTGAAACTCAATCTGATCAACGACCTCGTGAAAGGCAAGCGCGTCATTGTGGTGGATGACTCGATTGTGCGCGGGACGACCTGCAAATCCCGCGTGAACAATCTGAAGGAAGCCGGCGCGAAGGAAGTGCATGTGATGGTGAGTTGCCCGCCGCACATGAACCCGTGCTTCTACGGTATTGATTTTCCCGACCGCAAAAAGCTGATGGCCGCGAGCCATTCGCTGGAGGAAATCCGGCAGTATCTGAATGCGGATTCGCTTTCCTATTTGTCCAAGGAAGGCATGGTCCGCGCGACCGGCCTGCCGCAAAACGGTTTCTGCATGGCATGCTACGACGGCAACTATCCCGTGGCCTACGACCCGCTGGTGGACAAGCACATCATGGAACGCCGCCAGGCCAACCCGCAAAGCCTGGGCGAGGAACTGGCGCGGGAAGAGTTGCAGGCAAAGTTGTTGTAAAAGTTCATCTCTGCCACGCCGCCGCTTCCGCCGGGCTAGTTTCGCGGAGGATATTTCCCTGAAATCGCCGCCAGAAAATCAGTCAGGTCGAGGACGAAGCTGCGAATGTCTTCTATTTGAATGTCCTCGTCTTTCATGGCGACGCCAACCATCCTCGCGCCGGCCGAAACGCCGCTGCGCTGGGCGATAAAATCGAATTCCGTTTTGTCGCCATCCGACATTTTCCCTTGCAGGAGGAACCGGGGCTGACCGCCGCCGTAAAGGCCCACAAAATATCGCGCCGCGCCGCCGCCCTTGGTGTACTCAACAATCGTGGTTTCCAATCTTAGCACGCGCGCATTCGCCGGGATGGCGGCTTCCTCGGTCACGACTTTCGGAAAGAAGCCCTTGGCGGACAGCGAGCGCTTGAGCTCGTTCACAATGTTCGACTTCGCCAGCTCTTGCGTGGCCTTTTCATCATCGTGGATTTTGGCCGTGGAAATGGTCGGCGCGATATAAATGGCATCGTAACCCGTGAAATTGAAGCCGTCGGCGATCCAGCACTTGTCCAGGTGCGGTTCCTTGAAACGCCAGCCGCCGTTGTCCGGTTTGGCGCGGCCAATCTCGATGGTGCGCCCATCGTCGGCAAGGTATCGCACGGAGAAGGGGCTTGCCGTTCTGCCACTGACCGTGCTCGAATTTGTGCCCGGAGGCGGCGCTGACGAATCAGTGGTCGCGCACCCGGAAAACAAGGCCGTGGCGATACACAATGCGCCGTAAAAAGCGAAGGGTTGGATAAAGTTTATGGTCCTCATAATGGGTTAATTTACTCTCAGTCAAAGTATGAGTCGCCGCCGCGATTGGCGAGAATAAAATTAGCAGCGAGCTTTTCGCGGAGCGATGTTCCGCGCTCTGTTTCCGATTTCCAAGCTTGCCTGTGGAGGCAGAAATCGAGTATGCAACGGCATGGATTCGCGGGAAGCCCTGGTGGCGCTGAATATGATCGAGCACGTGGGGCCGGTGCGCGTGCGGCAGTTGCTCGAACATTTCGGCGAGGCGCCGGCCATTCTCGGCGCGTCACGGCAGCAATTGAAGCCGGCGTGGGAAGAATTGTAGTCGGAGCGGTTGTGATTTTGGGAATCGTTCTTGACGAACGGCCTTGGTAAGTCCAAGCTTACCAAATGACGATTACCATGTCCACCAAGGGCCAGATTGTGGTGCCCAAGGAAATCCGCGAAAGGGCGGGTATTGGCGCCGGAGATGAACTCGAAATCTCCCTGGAGAACGGCCGGATCCAATTGAAAAAGACCGGCTCTCCAGAGCGCGGCCACCTCAAAATCAAAATCAACAAGCGCAGCGGCATGCCTTATTTTGACGTCCCCAAGGACGCGCCACCCATCACCGATGAGTGGGTCAAGGAACAATTGGCCAATTTCCCGTGACCCGGCTGTTGGACATTAACGTGCTGCTGGCCATCGTTTGGCCGCAACATGTCCATTACCGCCGGGTCAACGAATGGCTGGTTGCCGAACGGGCGAAAGGAAAAATGGAAATCGCCACGTCGCCGATTACGCAACTCGGTTTCGTTCGCATTTCCCTGAATATAAAAGGATACGCCCAGAACTTCCAAAGTGCGATGGAGCTTTTGCATGTCTTGATTCATCGCCCCGAATTTCAGCACGAGTTTTGGCCGGACAGTGTTTCGCTGCTGTCGGTCAAGCGGTCCTCCAATCTCAATCCCGACCTTTCGGCCGGACAATTAACTGATTTCTACCTGGTGAGTCTGGCTAAAGACCGCAGTGGTCGCCTGGCCACCTTTGACGAGGGAATTAAAGATCCCGCCGTAGAACTCATTCCCTAGACCCGCCTGCCGACATAGATCAATCATCAATCCGCCGATATTGGTTTTCATTTCCAGGCTTGCACGCACTCCTCGGAATCGAGTATGCAACGGCATGGATTCGCGGGAAGCCCTGGTGGCGCTGAATATGATCGAGCACGTGGGGCCGGTGCGCGTGCGGCAGTTGCTCGAACATTTCGGCGAGGCGCCGGCCATCCTCGGCGCATCAAGGCAGCAATTGAAGCAGGCGCGGGGCATCGGCGAGGAAACGGCGGAGGCGATTGCCAATTGGGAGAAGACGATTGACCTCGCGGGCGAATTGAAGCGCATCAGCGAATTCGGCTGCCATATTTTGATTTCATCGGACGAGGAGTATCCCGAATTGTTGAGGCAGATTTATGATCCGCCGGTGGTGCTTTATGTGAAGGGACGGCTCTCGGCGCGGGACAAAAACGCCGTCGCGATGGTCGGCTCGCGGATGACGACGCATTACGGCGTGGAGACGGCTCGCAAGCTGGCCTACCAACTCGCTTACGTCGGCGTGACGGTGGTGAGCGGCGGCGCGCGGGGCATTGACACGGCGGCGCACCAGGGCGCGTTGAGCGCGAACGGCCGCACGGTCGCGGTGCTGGGCACGGGCATCAACCTGGTGTTCCCGCCGGAGAATGCGGAATTATTCGAGCGCATCGCGGCGAACGGCGCGGTCATCACGCAATTTCCGTTCAATCGCCCGGCCGACAAGCAATCCTTTCCCATTCGCAACCGCATCGTGGCCGGGATGACGCTTGGCACGGTGGTGGTGGAGGCGAACTTGACGAGCGGCGCGCTGATCACGGCGAACATGGCGGTGGAACAGGGCCGGCAGGTGTTCGCGGTGCCGGGACGGATTGATTCGCCGCGCAGCAAGGGTTGCCACGAATTGATCAAGAAGGGCGCGAAGCTGTGCGAAGGCGCGGAGGACATTTTGAGCGAGTTCGAGTATTTATTTCCCGCGAGCAATCGTCCGGCGGGAGCGAGCGAAACCGGCCTGCTGCCGGCGCTCAACTTGTCCGAGAACGAACAAAAGGTTTATGACGCCCTGACCGAGGAATCGAACACCGACGAGGTGATCCGCCGCAGCGGCCTGCCGAGTTCAGCGGTGTCCGTCGCGCTGCTCGGGCTGGAGATGAAGCGGTTGGTGCGGCAGTTGCCGGGGAAGATTTTCGTGAAGAATGGGTGAGGCAATTCCCTCAGGTCTCCACGTTTTATTCCCTTGACGTTCATTCCCCTGACTATGTTTTTCCATTCGGAATAAGGCAGGGGAATGAACGTCAGGGGAATACAGATAGGGACACTCCTCGAATGGCCGGGAAGAGATTCACCGAATTGAACCCGTCGCATAATTCGTGGATTTAAATGCCTTTACCCCCATTTTCCCTCTGACGACGGCTGGACAATTTCACCCGGCTGTGGCACACTCAGATCGCGTGAAACAAGGAGCGCATGGAAAGGCACCGCAGGGTGGCCACGATTGTCGGCAAGGTAGCTTGCTGGAAGCAGACCCGCTATGCACACGCCTCCACCAGTCGCAATGCAAAGCTGTGCAAACCAATGAAATGAGATGGCCAAAAAGCGTCCGCCAAACCGAGCTTGACCGGGATAAACCGGCTTATTCCGGGTTAAGCAACAAATTATTTTTTGGCGATGAAACTGAGCGCGATAATGGCCGGTCAGGTTCCGGCAATACCGGCAGTCAAGGTGGGAAAGGCGTTTGTGGAGGAAAATCGCATGGGCAACCCCTTGATAATAAATGGCGTCAAACCGAGTCGCACCAAATCCAAGTAATGCGGGTGGTTGGACTGGTTGGACGGCTGGGGTGGGAAGTCATGAATTACCGTTGCAGGATTGTAACGGAAACGCAAAAAAAGATGGTTGTGCGTTCTTTTGGTTTGCGGGAAAATACCGCAGAATAATGACACGCAGGCGTGCGCACCGGAAATAACTTGATGCACGGAACTCAACCAGAAACCGAAACGGGGCAGCCTTCGGCTTTCGCTCCACGCCCTGGGTCCTGGAGAGCGGATGCGCACTTGCGTGAGGGGCACGGCCCGCAGCGCGCAACTGAGACGAGCGCAAGTTCCTCAATGGCACCATTTGAGAATACGTCGCCGTCAATTGTTGCGGACGAGGCGTCCGCAACTACACGCGAGGGCGCGTGTGCTCCCCGGGAATATGAACCCCGCGAATTTGAATTTGCCCGCTTTGACCTCGCGGAAATCTGGAGACGTCCGCTGCCGGCGCTGGCCGGGAAACCGGCTACGCGAATCGCCATCCGGTTGCTGCTCACCACGCTCGCCCGTCGGGTGTGCGGGATTACGGGCATTGAGAACATCGCCACGCGTCGCGATCCGTTCATCCTGTGCTTCAACCACGGCACGCGTTCCGAGGCGCTCCTGGTGCCGGCTCTGCTGGCATTTTTGCGCGGTGGCCGTTTGGTGCATTTTTTTGCGGACTGGAATTATCAACTGATACCCGTCGTCGGCTACGTCATGCGCCTGGGCGAGCCGATCACGGTGACGCGCAAGCCGGCCCGACCGCGCATCTTGAACCGCTTGCGACCGCGTTACGCCGACTCGATGCCCGCGCTGGAACGCGGCCGCTGGTGGCTGGAACGCGGCGAACCGATCGGCATTTTTCCCGAAGGCACGGTCAACTGGAATCCGTGCGAACTCGCGCGGGGTGATCACGGAGCGGCGTGGCTTTCGCTGGGCACGGGCGTTCCCGTGGTCCCGGCGGGGATTCGTTTTCCTGAATTACCGGAAGGCCAGCGCGTGCGGGAGTGGAGCCGGATGGAATTGGAATTTGGCCGGCCCATGCTGCCCGACGCCTCCCTGGCGGGCCGGGCTGGTGAATTTTCGGCGGTCAAGGAATGGCACGCCTGCATCATGGGTGAAATTTCACGGCTGTCCCACAAAACCTGGAACCCCCAACTCCGGAGAAAAAAACATGCACATCAAAATCATTAATAAAGAGCGAATCAGTGTTCTGCGGGTCACGGATGAAGCCGGCCGCCAGCAGGCTCTCGGAGTCATGCGCACGATTTATCGCGATGAAAAAAACTGGGTGGTCGAGGACGCCAAACTCATCGCGGCGGAGGACATCACGAGCCAGACGGTTTCCTGGTTTGTGGCCTGCGCCGATCATCGGCCCGTGGGCGTGTTGCGGGTGCTTTATGAACCGCCGCTGGATCTTTACAAGGCGTATGGTTTCAAAGTGGTGGCCAAGGGGGTTGATCTGGATGCCTTCATCCGCAATAACCGCCTCGCCGAGATCGGCCGTTTCGCGATTCTGCCCGAATGGCGCAAGAACATTCGCGTGGCCGCCACGTTGATGAGCGCCGCGGCGCGGGACACGCTGGAACGCGGGTTCACGCACTACATCACGGATGTTTTCGAAGGCGAGCAGCACAGCCCGTATAAATTCCATTCGCGCGTCATGGGTTTTCAAGTCGTGGCCACGCACGAAACCGGCGAATTAAATTGCCCCTGCCGGCGCATCACGATGTTGCTGGATTTGAAGCAGACTTATCTGCGACTACGCCTGACGAACAACTGGGTTTTCCGGACGCTGACGAATGGATGGGATGAACGTCTTCACGAGCGTCTGCTGGGTGGTTCACAGTCCTCTGCGCCCGCGCCTGCGGCGGTGGTGTAAGGCGACCATGGCCACAGCGCAACCTGCGGCATGCATCGGCCATCGGCGATTTTCCGCGCTACCTCTTTTCCGGCTCGAGGTTCAATTGCCCCGCCTGTTCCAACCGCTGGATTTCCGCCGTGTACCCTTTGCGGAAATTCGGGTATCTGAATTGATAGCCCAGTTCCATTTTCAACCGGCGATTTTGCACCTTCTTATTGGTCAGCCCGCGCTTGCGTTCGGCGCTTTCCTCCTCCGTGGCGAAGGGCGGCATCCATTTGCCCAGCGTCTCGGAAAGCCAGCGGAAAAAATGAATCTGCGCCACCGGCTCGTCATCCACCGCGTTGTAAACCTCGCCGGGCCGGCCGTTCTTCAACGCCGCCAGGATGACTCCCGTCAAATCATCGCGATGAATCATGTTGATCAGCCGCTCGCCCTGGCCCGCAATCTTTGCCTCGTTCTTCAAATATTGCAGAAACAAATGCCCGCGCTCCGGCCCGTAAATTCCGGCGACGCGCAGCACCACCGCCGGGAATTTCGGCGCGGCCGAGAGCAGGAGTTTTTCCGCCTCGACCAGCAACCGGCTGGTTTCGCTCGCCGGCTCGGTCGGGCTGGTCTCTTTCACCATCGAGCTGTCCGTCTGCCCATAGACACTGGTGCTGCTCGTATAAACAAATTTTTTCGGCGGCGCGGCGCCCAGCCATTCGATCAGGTTCCGCGTGCCGTTCAGATAAACCTCGCGATACTCCTCCACGCCGCCCCGGGTCGAAGAAACGCAATTGACCACCCAATCGAATGGCCCCGGCAATCCGGCGAGGTCCGCAGCGCGCGTGACATCGGCCAGCAACGGCTGGACGCCCGCTGCCTTGAGTTGCGCGTCATTCTCCGCCGTGCGCCGCACGCCGAAGACCTCGTGCCCCTGGCCGACCAATTCCGCCCCCAAAGGCAGACCCACGTAACCGCAGCCAACAATCAATACTCGCATTATGAGACATTAACCCGTCTTTTCATCACACGCCAAATCCAAACTTGCCCATGCCCCAAATTAGAGCTTCGCCGGAACATGCTTCACCACCAGCGGAATGCCGATTTCCTGCCGCCCGTCTATCGCCACATCAATCGAATAATTTCCCGCCCGTTCGAACCGCAATTGCTGGATGCTCGCGGTGAAATTCGTGGTGATAAAATGCGAGTCCTCGGGCACCTGCACTTGAAACGGTATTTCAATGCTCCGCATGATGGACTTGCCGTCGGCATCCACAAAACTGAACCGCAGGAGGTGCGCGCCTTCCTCGACCTTGTTGAAAGTCATGCGCAGCGCGATGGAACAATGCGGGTGGATCGCCGGCAATTGCGACACCTGGATCGAGTCGAACGCCCCCAACAAATTGAGTTTTCCGAAATAATCGGTGGCGGCGTCGCAGACCACCGCGATTTGTATTTGCATGGGGCAACCCTAAACCCAACTCACCGGCAACGCGAGCTTTTGCGGATCGTTGCATTTTACATTTTTCATTTTGAATTTTCAATTCGCCTCCCGCGCTTCAAGAAACGCCTTCAATTCCGCCGCCGCTTTCCCGCCGAAGCCCGACACTTCCGCAAGCTGCTCCACCGTCGCCAGCCGCATGCGTTGCACCGAGCCGAATTTCTTCAGCAACGCCGCCTTGCGCCGCTCGCCGATGCTCGGGAATTCATCCAGGATGCTTTCGGAAATTTTTTTCAGCCGCAGCGCCGCGTTGTAAGTGTTCGCCAGCCGGTGCGATTCATCCCGCACCCGCTGCAACAATTTCAGCGCGCCCGAATCATGCGACAACCGCAACGGCTCATTCTCCCCGGGCCGGTAAATTTCCTCAAACTCCTTGGCCAGTCCAATAATCGGAATCCGTTCCAAGCCCAGTTTTTTCAGCTCGTCGCACGCCGCGCCCAACTGCCCCTTCCCGCCGTCCACCAAGATCAAATCCGGCAGGCTGGCAGAGGTTGATGGCGGGGGAGTTGATGGTTGATTGGCCGGAACTGAGTTCGTCTCTTTCTCATTCTTGCCATCCTCCATCCTCATTGGCAGTCCGCCAGGACCTCCATCCTCCTTCTTAACCGCTCCTTCATTCAGCAACCGCGTGTAACGCCGGCGAATTGTCTCCGCCATGCACGCAAAATCATTCTGGCCCACCACCGTTTTCATTTTGAACTTCCGATAATTCGCCCGGTCCGGCCGGCCATTCTTGAAACTCACCAGCGACGCCACCGCGAACGTTCCGCTGATGTTCGAAATATCAAAACCCTCGATCCGCAGCGGCGGGCCGGGCAAATTCAGCACACGGCCCAACTCCGCCAGGTCCCGTTGCGGCTCGATGGCCAGCGGCAGCGTGTAAGGCACCCGCTCGAACTTGCTCGTCTTGTTCGTGCTCGTGGTGCGGCGCAAATCAGAGAGGGCATCCCGGTACATCGCCGCTTTTTCGTAATCCTGGCCCAGCGCCGCCTTCTTCATCTCCGCCGTCATCTGCTCCTCCATCTCCTCGCACTGGCCGGACAGAAAATCGCACGCCGCCTTCACCTGTTCGAGATATTGTTCCCGCGTCACGTTCCCGATGCACGGCGCGGTGCAGAATTTCAAATTGCCATAGAGACAATGTTTGTAATCCCGTTCATTCGGCGTCAGCGGACGGCAACCGCGCAAATGAAATTGTTTTCGCACCAGGCTCAGCGTGTTGCGCAACGCGGAGGAATGCACGAACGGCCCAAAATATCTCGCGCCATCGTCCTGCTTGAGACGCGTCAACACGAAGCGAGGGATCGGGTCGTTCATGTTCAACTTGAGCAGGAGGAACCGTTTGTCATCCCGGAAACTGATGTTGTAGCGCGGATGAAATTCCTTGATCAATTTGCCTTCCAGCAACAACGCCTCCGGCTCGCTCCGCACCACATGCACATCCAAGTCATGAATCGCTTCCACCAACGCCTTGAATTTCAAGTCCCACCCGAAACGCCGCGAAGGTTGGAAATACGAACTCACGCGCTTGCGCAAGTCCAGCGCCTTGCCCACATAAATCACCGTCCCAAACCGGTCCTTCATCAGGTAGATCCCCGGTTTGTGCGGCAACTCCTGCAACTTCTTTTTAATCGGCGCCGTCACGGGCATATCATTACTTAACGCGAATTTCGCCCAATGCAAACCCCGTTCTGAGTGCGGAGTTCAAGCACTTGAACAAGCTGTCCTTACTTTGAAATTTTTAATTTTTAATTTTGAATTCCCAATCGTCCCCGCGCCAATTCCAGCGCCCCCACTGGCACCGCGTCTTCGCCCAACGCCGCCAGGCAAACTCTCGGCCCCGGCGCAAACGCCTCCATGAGAAACGTCCCCAGCGCCTTCGCCACCGCCGCCCGCAACGGTTCACCGACATTCGACAGCCCGCCGCCGATCATGATTACCGCCGGATGAAACAAATGCGCCACATGCGAAAGCCCGAACGCCAGGTCCTCCGCCGTTTCTTCCAGAATCCGCCGCGCCGCCGGATCATTTTGGGCCAGCGCCGCCGCCAGATGTTTCGCCTCGCCGCCGGTTTCCGCCGCCATCATTTTGCAAAGCACACTCGACGGCTCGCTCTGCCGCAACGCGCGAATCTTCGCATCCACCGCCCAGCCCGAGCAGCGCGATTCCACAATCGTCCCCGCGCGATCAAGCCGGACATGCCCAATCTCCGCTTCACCCGGTGCCGCCCCGTGATAAATGCACCCATCCACCACCAACCCGCCGCCCACCCCGCTGCCCAGCGTCACATAGAAAAGCGGATTCGACTTCCCCTCTTCACTCCGCACTCCGAACTCCGCATTCCGCACTTGAGCGGCTTCTCCTAAAGCCGCGACATTGGCGTCGTTATCCACAAACACCGGCGCGCGCGCCAACTGCGACAACCAGCCAGCCAAATCAAACTCCGACCAGCCTGCAATCTGGTGCGAAAGACAAATCCGCCCCGTGCGCCAATCCACCGGCCCGCCGAAGCCAATCCCCACCGCCAACAATTCCGTGTCCAGTAGCATTTCCGGCAACACCGCTTCAATCTGCCGCCGAATCCCCGCCCCGCCCTGTGCCCGATCCACCGTCAAGCGATGTCGCCGCACAATCTTCAACTCCCCATCCGCCAGAACGATTTGCAATTTCGTTCCGCCGATTTCGATGCCCAGATATGATTTGTCCATGGTCAGTTTATTTTATACCGGCTTTGGCCGCGGCTTCGGGGTCAATATCGCGAAGGGCATTCGTAGCCTTAACCCGCACTGCGAATTCCGGGTCGGTAAGGCAAAGGATAATTTCAGGCGAAGCAACTTTAGATGCGGTTCCAAATTTATGAAGCGTTACTACTGATTCCTTCCGAAGGATAATATCCGGGGATTGGAGAAACGGAATGATTGCCGGAATGCACACGTCCGGTTGTTTGTGAATATACCCAAGATTATGTAGAGCTGACCAAACAATGCCTCTATTGGTATTCGCCAAACCTGCAATCAAAAGAGGAATGGCTGGATCGGCATCATTTGGACATAGACCAATTATTCTGGCCGCGCGAATCCAATTGGTTCGGTTTGAGGTATCTTTGAGTTGATCAATATATGGAGAGATCGAATCACCTCCGATCTGAACCAAGGCCGCTTGAATTATGGGTGGAATGAGCCAATTCGGATCATCATTTGGAAGTAATCTGAGAAATGGAATCGCCGCGTTCGCCTCCGGGCCGATTTTCCCCAGCGCTAAACTTCCCGACAATATGTCGCCAAAAGAGTGATTCGTGCCTATAGCAGTGATCAAGGCAGGCACAGCATCCTTGGCCGTCGGACCGATCAAACCTAAACACCAAGCAGCGCTGGATCGAACCTCCGGATCTTCATCGGAGAGCAGAACCATCAACTCTGGCACGGCGGTTTTGGCTTCCGAACCCAAGATGTAAAAACCAGCAGCAGCCATATTATCACACTCGTATAACGAATGGACTTGAAAAGAATAAAAGGACTGCTTTTCGTTGAGTTTCAATAAGATCTTTCTCAAACCGGTATCCTTGGTTGCAACCAATCTCACCAACTCAGGAAGAGCCTTTATTCCAATCTGTCGAATCGCGTTTACTGCCTCTGGATTCGCCGAATCATAATCCACCACTTCACTCTCATTGGCTTCTTCCAGCCAAACGCTCAATGGTTTGCCTTGATACACCGGCTCATGCGGCGTCAGCACCAGCCACGCAAACCAGGCGAGGAAAATTCCCGCCGCTAAATAAAAGAGGATGCGCCGCTTTTTCCCCATGCAAATTTTATACCTTTCAAATTATCACCCACGCCATCATCACAGGCAGGTTTGCAATTCCCAACCTCAACGAGGTTGCGCCTCAGGAGATGATAACTCACCTACCTCAGCCTGAAAAGCCGCAAACAACACCCGCTCGCGTATTGTGCGCATCGGGACAGCGTTCAGGATTTTGGTAGGGAAATCGCGCTGCGATTTCCCCGTCGCCGAGCGGAGCGTCAGGCGACGGAACGATGGCGTCGGGATACGCGCAAGCCGAAGAATTGCGCCGCTGCTGAACGCGGCGCGGATAGCGCAGCGCGCCATCCCTACCCGGAACAGAGTTGAAAGCATTAGCCCCTCAAAAATAATCCGGTTCGTTGCCCGGCTTCCATTTGATGTTGCAACCCGTGCTGGGCTTTTGCGCGATGGAGACGGGTTTGCCCGCGAGCACCGCTTCCAGCGCCGCGCGCAAATCCCGGCCGGTGACGGCCAGGCCGTTGCCCGGGCGGCTGTCGTCGAACTGGCCGCGATAGACCAGCTTCTGCTGGGTGTCGAACAGGAAGAAATCCGGTGTGCAGGCCGCGCGATACGCCTTGGCCACCGCTTGCGTTTCATCAAACACATAAGGGAACACGTAACCCAGCGCGTCAACCACCTCCTCCATTTTCGTCGGACTGTCCGCCGGATAATTTTCCGCGTCGTTCGAGTTGATGCCCACCATCCCCACGTCTTTGGCCCGGCACTCGCGGCCCAATTCCGCCAGCGCGCCGCTAATCAATTTCACATACGGGCAATGATTGCACATGAAGGCGACGAGCAACGCCGGTGATTGCTGGAAGTCCGCCAGTGAAACCATCCGGCCATTGGTGGCCGGCAGCCGGAAATCCGGCGCCGCCGTCCCGAGCGCGAGCATTGTTGAAGGAGTGAGTGACATAATTTTCTAAGTTGAGTATAACAGAAGTGGTCGCGGCGAAAAATATAAAACGGTCGCGAAAAAGCGATGCGTTATAAAGCTCCAAGCGCCAAGCTCCAACATCCAGAGAAATTCCAAGCCCACAAGCTCCAAACCCGGTCGCGCTCCGCATTGATGATTGATGTTTGGATATTCTCTGGAGCTTGGATGTTGGTGCCTGGAGCTTTCTTCACCGTCCCGCCCCGAACACGCTGTCCAGAATCACTTGCTTGATTTTCCACACCATCGCCATGGTCAGGGCCAGCGGCACAAGCGCCAGGAAGACAATCAACCACGGGCCACCGGAAGTCACGAGGCGGTCCAGGTTCAGAGGCAGCACGGGGAGCCCTGAAAAACGCGGCCATAACAGGAACAGGGAGCCAAGCAATAAAATCGCCAGCAAAACAAAACGGTTCAGCGTGGTGAAATAGCGCGTCTCGAGGCGCAGGCTTTCATCCGGCAACATCGCGCTCAGGCGGTATAACACCAGATTCAGGCTGCTCAGAAAAATGATGCCGCTGGCCGCCAGCAGGCTGACCATGACCACGTAAAATTCCTGGTCCGGCCGCTGGTTCCACCAAAAAAGAAACGGACTTAGTCCCGTGTCCACCAGCCCCAGCATGATGGCCCAGTCCAGCGCCTTGATCCAGATGCGTTCCTGCTTTTGGAAATAGCTCAATTGCCGGAGTCCGTACACCAGCAACCCGGTGGTCAGCACCGGCGGGAGGACATTGAAGGAATGCAGATTCGAGGATTCCGCGGTTTCCACACAAACGATCAGCGTGAGCGGCAGGCCCCAGAAGAGCGCCGAAAGCCCGCGCACCAGCCGTCCCAGCGAGCGCAATAATTCAGCGTTGGGAGCAGGGTCCGGCATGCTCGTCTCCTGGGTGGCAATCAAAAAGTAAGATAGGTGTAATCCTTCAAGCCGCGTTCGTAATCATCCAGCAGGCGCATGGCTTCCGAGGGTTTCATCCGGTCGGATTTGATGGCTTCATCAATCTGCACCTTCATCAGCCGCTTTAATTCGTTCTCGTCGTATTGCACGGATGCCAGCGCCTGCGCGATGGCCGTGCCCTCGATGATTTCCTCGATGTAATAACCCGCCGGTTCGTCGGGATCCAGGAACACATGCATTTCGTTCACGCGGCCGAAAAGATTGTGCAGATCGCCCATGATGTCCTGATACGCGCCCATTAAAAAGAAGCCGAGGTAATATGGCTCGATCTGGCCGTTGCCGTTTATATTCAACTGGTGCAACGGCAGCGTGTCCCGCACATCGCGCAGGTCAATGAACTTGTTCACCTGCCCGTCCGAGTCGCAGGTGATGTCCACCAAAGTGGTTTCCACCGTGGGACGCTCGTTGAGCCGGTTGATCGGCATGACGGGAAACAACTGGCCGAGCGCCCAGTGGTCCAGCAGCGATTGGAACACCGAAAAATTGCACATATACTGGTCGGCCAGGCTGTCCTCGAGCTTGCGAATTTCCTCGGGAATATAGGCTTGCCCGTGAAAACTTTGCGCGACGGCAAGCCCGATCTCCCAATACAAATTCTCGATCTTCGCCTTGTCCGGCAAATCCATCATGCCCAGCGTGAACATTTGATGGGCGTCGTCCTTGCGTTCAAGCGCGTCGTGATAGGCCTCGAGCTTGTTCAGCCTGACGAGGTTTTTGCGAATATCCAGCAGCTCGCGCACCAGCGGATGTTCCGAGTCGCCGTATTCAAGGCCGTGTCCCGCGCGCGTTTTTTCAATCGAACCAAACACTTCCACCACCAGCACGCTGTGATGCGCGACAATGGCCCGACCGCTCTCGCTGATGATGTTCGGATGCGGCACCTTCTCCGCGTTGCAAACATCGGCGATGTAATAAACGATGTCGTTGGTGTATTCCTGCAGCGTGTAATTCGTCGAGCTGTCGAACGCCGAGCGGCTGCCGTCATAATCCACGCCGAGTCCGCCGCCGACATCCATGTACTCGAGCGCAAAACCCATCTTGTAAAGCTTCGCGTAAAATCGCGCGGATTCCTGCACCGCTTTCTTGATGGTCAAAATATCCGGCACTTGCGAGCCGATGTGAAAATGCAGCAGCTTGAAACAGTGCCCCAGGTTTTCCGCCTGCAACATCGCCGTTGCCGAAAGCAATTCCGCGGTGCTCAAGCCGAACTTCGCGTTCTCGCCGCCGCTGTCGGCCCATTTCCCCGCGCCCTTGCTCATCAATCGCGCGCGGATGCCGATCATCGGTTCCACGCCCAGTTGTTTGGAGAGGCTGATGATGTGCCGCAACTCCTCGAGTTTTTCCACCACCATGATGACTTTTTTCCCGAGCTTCTGCCCGAGAATCGCCATCTTGATGAATCCCGCGTCCTTGTAGCCGTTGCAAATAATCAGGCCGCCCATCTGGCTCTGCAACGCCAGCCCCGCAAATAATTCCGGCTTGCTGCCGACTTCCAGGCCGAAGTTGAACGGCTTGCCCGCGTCGAGGATTTCTTCCACCACCTCGCGCAACTGGTTCACCTTGATCGGAAACACGCCGCGATACAAACCCTGATAATTGAATTCCGCAATCGAGTTGCGAAAGGCGTGATTGATGGACTCGACGCGATGCCGCAAAATATCCTGGAAACGGATCAAGAGCGGAAATTTCAGGCCGCGCGCGCGCGCTTCCTCGATGAGGTCGTTGATTTCCACCTCCGCGCCGGCTTCCTGCAGCGGCGTGGCCACGACTCGACCGGCCTCGTTGATGTCAAAATATTTCGCGCCCCAGCGATGGATATTGTACACATTGCGGGCGGTCTGGATGTCCCAGGGCGGTGGCGCGGCGATCGGATTACTCATGTTGATGCTTCAAACCAGCGCACTATAGGACGCTCGCGGCAGAATTCAACAAATGTTCACAAAAAAATCCGAAGGGTTTTATCAAGCCCAAAACTGAATGCATGATTCTCGCGCCAGTCATTTTTAATTTTAAATTTTTAATTTTAAATTGTAGTGTCGCCTCATGGCTGAAGCCCCGCTCTCCAAAATCGTGGATTTTTGCGACCGCACCTTGCGCACGGCGCAGGTCAAGGACTTCGACGGCGCGGTGAACGGTTTGCAGGTGGAGAATCGCGGCCAGGTCACACGCATCGCCGCCGCCGTGGACGCCAGCCTCGCGACCGTTCGGCTCGCCATTGCGGCGAAGGCGGATTTGATGATCGTCCATCATGGGTTGTTCTGGTCGCCGTCGCATCCGTGGACTGGGCGGCGCTACGAATTGCTCCGCCTGCTGCTCGACCACGATTTGGCGGTTTACAGTTCCCATCTGCCGCTCGACCTGCATCCCAAACTCGGCAACAACGTCCAGCTCTGCGCCGCGCTCAAACTCAAGTCGCTCAAACCGTTTTTTTTCGAGAAGGAACAATTTCTCGGCTTCCAGGCCCGCGCGGAAATTTCCCGCGCCGATCTCGCGCGCCAGCTCCACGGCATCCTTGGCGCCGCGCCGGTTATTCTGCCGGGAGGCCCGGCGTTGTGCCGGAAAATCGGCGTGGTCACCGGCGGTGCCGGCGGCGATTTGCGATTGGCCGCGAGCGAAGGCGTGGATACCTTTGTCACCGGCGAAGGTCCGCACTGGACTTATGCCGTGGCGGAGGAATTGAAATTGAATGTGCTTTACGGCGGTCATTACGCCACGGAAACCTTCGGCGTCAAAGCGCTGGCCGCCGAACTCTCGCGAAAGTTCAAGGTGCCGTGGGTTTTTCTGGATCATCCCACCGGACTTTGATGGGTCAGTTCAACCAGAGATGGACGCGTATGTAATTTGACGAGTTCTTATTTTATTGTGACGCGTGTTTTTCTGATAATGGCTTTGTGGCTGTTGGCCGCTTTCGCGGCGCGGTCGGAGATTGCTCCCGTCCCCGAATCCGCGCAGGCCGTCCAGGCTTTAAAAATCATTGACGCGTATCACAATCCGCGGCCGGAAACTCCGCGCCGGAAATTGCGCATATTATATTATACTCCGGCGGACCGCGAGCCGGCCCCGGATTACGAGCAGCGATTGACGGCGATCATGGAGGATATTCGCGGCTTCTACGGCGACGGCATGGAGCGGCTGGGCTTCGGGCCGAAGACGTTTCCGCTGGAGCGCGATGCGGCGGGCAAGCTCATCATCCATTTCGTGAAAGGCAAATTGCCGGAGGAAAGTTACCCAGTCTGGCAGGGCAGGCGGGGCACGGGCGATCCATCCGGCGGTGACAAGGTCCTCGATGAATGCCGACCGGCCTTCGAAGCCGCCGGAATTTCTTTGCATCACGAGACGGTGTTGATCTTTTGCAATCTTGCCAAGTGGAATGAAAAGGCCAAAACCTTCAGCCACCATTCACCCTATTACGGCTCCTGGGACCAAACCAGCGGTTTATGTTTCGCGGCGGATTCCGTCATTCTCAATGTGGATGATATTCCCAAGAAGCTGCCTTTTCTGGATGACGAGGAATACGGCAACATGTCGCTGGGCAAATTCGAGACGATTTTCATCGGCGGCATCGCGCACGAACTCGGCCATGCGTTGACGCTGCCGCACTGCGGCGAGCGCGCGGATGAGAAATCGCTGGGCACCTCCATCATGGGCGTGGGAAATCATACCTATCGCGAGGAACGGCGCGGTGCGGGCAAAGGCTCGTTTCTCACCATGGCCAGCGCGATGCGGCTTGCCAGCAATCCCTTGTTCGACGGCTCCGACAAAGGATTGGCGGAAAAACCCGTGTTGCAATCATGCAAATTGACTCTATCCACCAACGTCACGCGCGCCGATCTTTCCGGCAAGCATGGGACGCTGCGTCTCGAGGGAACGGTGGAAGGCTCGCCGCCCATTTATGGCGTCGTGGCGTATTTCGACTCCGCGCAGGATGGCGGCTATCATGCGCCGACGGCGACATCCGTGCCGGATGCGAACGGAAAGTTCGCCATTGAGATCAGCGATTTGGCGCCTTGCGACAACGGCGAATTGCGCGTCGAGTTTTGCCATGTGAACGGCGCGGTGTCGGAACGGCGACTGGGGTTCAGCGTCACGCCGGAGGGTGCAGTGGACATTTCCCAGTGGGAAATGCGCCAGGCCTTGCAACCGATTGGCGAAGTGGTTGCGAGCGGCCAGCGCGATGCCGCCCGCGCCGCGCTGGCCGAACTTGAAAAAAGCCAGGCACCCGAATCAGCTAAGATGATCGCCCGAAAACTCGTGGCGACATTGGGAAAAACGACCAAGCCATCCCCGGCAACCGTGCCCTCCGAAATTACGGAGGTCGCCTTGGGCGATTGTGCGACGCGAGTCGCGAAGGTGGGCTGGCTTGAGCCGGCGGCGAATCGCATTCCGCCAAACCAAGAGATTGAATCACCGTTTATCGATTCGGGAAAAATTTACGCCACCGGTTTATTCGCCCACTCGCCATCGCAATACATTTTTGATCTGGGCGGCAAATGGAAGACGTTGCGCGGCGAAGCCGGACTGCACACGGCTTTCCAAGCGCGCGCCTTCGGAGTTGTTTTCGTCATCAAGGTTGATGCCAAGGAAGTGTTTCGTTCCTCCGCCATTCGCGGTCGGGAACTGGTGCGCTACGATATAAATCTCACTGGCGCCAAGACGCTCGAACTTTTGGTCAATAAAGCGAATGACGGAAATGGAGCCAATTGGGGATTGTGGCTTGATCCGGTTTTAATGCGGTAGATTTTCTTCCATTTGATGAGGAGCACTGGACGGTACGTTGCGTAAGCTACGGCAAAGTGTCCGGTTCGAGCTATTGAGCGCAGGCATGGAAACATCAAAGTCCATCAATTAATAACTGTATCGTTATAGTAGGCGCTTAAACACAGAAACGGCCAAACCACGACCCGCAAACCTGAATAAATTTGTGAATAACTTGAGGATAAAATGTTAATAAGTCTTAACCTGACCGACACCTGTTCGTAACATGGCAGGCGTACTTTTAGCTTGCGATGAAAAAAGTGCTCATCCTAACCGCCGGTTTCGGGGAGGGTCATAACGCCGCGGCACGTAATCTGCGCGACGCGCTCGAACTCGTCTCCGACGAAGTCAAGGTGGAAGTCCTCGACTTGTTCGAATCCAGTTACGGCGCCCTGAACACGCTGGCGAAAAACGCCTACCTCGGGATGGTCCAGTACGCGCCCAAATTCTGGGGCGGCATTTATTCGCTCATGGATAATTCCACGTTCCTGGAAAATCGCCTCGGCGGTTTCACGCGCCTCAAGAATGCGCTCGGCGACATCCTCCATGAAACCCAGCCGGATTGCGTCATTTCCACCTACCCGGTTTACGCCTACGTGGTGCAGGAACTTTATCGCGACCACTCCGAGCGGCCTTTCCGCTTCATCACGATTGTGACGGATTCCATCACGGTGAACTCGCAATGGTTCCGCGCGCCGAGCGATTTGTTTTGCGTGCCGAACGAGGCCACCGGCGCGGTGCTCAAAGCGGCGGGGATTGCCGAGTCGCAAATTCGCGCGCTGGGTTTTCCGGTGAGTCATTTATTTACGCAAGAGCCGTCGGTGTCCGTCAATCCGCCGTCATTCGGCGAAGAGCGGCGGATCCTTTACAATATCAACACCGGCAAAAAGAAAGCCGGCAAGGTGATTGGCCGTCTGCTGGAAATCCCCGATACGCAACTCACGATTGTCGTGGGACGCGACGCGGAGTTGAAGGCGAAATTGATCGAGCAGACGCAGGAATACGCCAATCGCGTGCGCATCCTGGGCTGGACGAATCAGATGCCGCAATTGCTCTTGAGCAGCCATCTTGTGATTGGCAAGGCCGGCGGCGCGAGTGTTCAGGAAGCCATCGCGGCGCGCTGTCCGATGATTGTCAATCAAGTGATTCCCGGCCAGGAAGAAGGCAACGCGCGCTTGATCACTGAATACGGGCTGGGGGCGGTCGCGGAACGCAATCGCGAAGTGCCGGATTTGGTGAAGGAAGCTTTTGCGCATCGCTCGCGGCAATGGCAGGAGTGGCGCCGCAATCTCAGCAAGATCAGCAAGCCTGACGCGTCGTTGCGCCTCGCCGAGTTGGTGCTGGCCGAATGCGAGGTGACGGACCCGACCCGCAAGCGCATCAAATTGTTTGGCGCGCCCGTGGAACGCCTCGCGTCGCGGCCGATGTCGCTGCCCGCGCCGGCGGCCGGCTCGCGGATGTTGCTTTGCGATTTTCATATTCACACGAATTATTCGGACGGGAAATTGTCCGTGCCCGAGGTGGTGGATTTTTACGGCCGGCTGGGGTTCGATTGCATTTGCGTGACGGACCATCTGGCGGACCCGCGGCGCTTGATCGGCAAATTGGCGCGCCTGAGCAACATGACCGTCAGCGAATCCCAACTGGACGAATATTTCGACGTGCTGGCGCGCGAACGCGTCCGCGCCTGGCGCAAATACAATATGCTCGTCCTGACGGGCATTGAATTCAACAAGGACGGTTACACGCGCAAAACCTCGGCGCATTTGCTCGGGATTGATTTGAAGGCGCCGATTCCTTCCACGCTGAATATCACCGAGACCATCGCCCATATTCACGCGCAAGGCGGCTTGGCCGTGGCCTCGCATCCGCACATCATGAAAAGCGAGTGGGGCAAGGACACGCTTTATCTGTGGGAGAACGTCGAGAAATACGCGCCGATGATTGACGCCTGGGAAATCGCCAATCGCAATAACATTTTTGATTGCGTGGGCAATCGGCGGCTGCCGTTTTTGGGCAACAGCGATTTTCACAAGCCCAAGCATATTTATTCCTGGAAGACCCTGCTTTATTGCGAAAAAAACCCGGACTCCATCAAGGAATGCATTCGCCGCAATGAGCATGTGTCCATCACGCTTTATCGCGAGGACAATCAATTCGTCGCCGAGGCGGAAACGCGCGACGCGCATGCCCACGGGCCGAACACGATGTACGTGGAGCCGCCGTTGCCGTTGAAAACGGCGTGAGGGTTTTTAAGCTCCAAGCGTCCAAGCTCCAACATCCAGAGAACCTCCAAGTTCCAACCTCCAAATATTCGCGCGCCGCATTCTTGATGCCAGTTCGCAATAACAATCGGTAGATTCACCCGACGCGATTCAACTCCCTCGCCCCTCGGAGGGGAGAGGGTTGGGGTGAGGGGTGGTTTTGCCAAATATACCGATTATGAATGGAAAATGGTATGAGACTGCCAGGATTGGTGCTTTAGATTTGGAGCTTCTCTGGTGCTTGAATGTTGGAGCTTGGAGCTTTACTTCAGGGCCTCGTCATCTGAAACGTCCCATGGTCATACTTGCAGGAATAGGTCGAAAAGAAATTCGTCGCGTCGGCGTGGCCCTCGTATTTGTAAATGCCGCCGGCATACCAATGAAGGTTCGCCTGGCCGCTGAATTTGAAACCATTGGTCGCCGGTTCCACTTGCAGCGGCACCGTGTAACCAAAACTCAACATCTTGCCATACCGGGCATGGAAGCGGGCGCGGTAAATGCCATTGTCCTGCCTGGTGACGATACACCGCAACGAGTTGGTGTGGTGCGACACGTCGCTGGCCCAGCCGCCCTGCCAGCGTCCTTGCAAATCGTCCGGCGGCGTGGACTGTTTGGCGGCTTTTTTCCAATCGTGATCGAAACTCGCGCAACCCGCGAGCAGCACCGAGCCGAGCAGCAGCGCATACTTGGCCAGGCTTGAAAGGCCATATTTTGAATTGCCCATGACAATTAAAGATAACCAGGCAATGGAATTTTTCGAGTGAATTTGTTATAGTGGGGCCACAGGGCAAAATTCTTCAGTCAATGAATTTGTTTGCCAGTATGGCATGAAAATTAGATGGCTACATCGGTTCATTTCCCCGGCCTGAAAGGCCGCGGGAAATTAGCCAGCTACGCAGTGGCTGGCAAGCGCAGGAAAAATCAGCCGCGTCCCGCGAGGGACGCTGGATTCGCCTGCTTATCCATCGTTCCGGCGTCCCTTCAGGACAAAATCATTTTCCTGCTGCTCCAGGCACCGTGTGCCTGGCTAATATCCAGGGTCGCTCCGCGACCAGAAAACCCGCACTGATTCCAGCCCAAGAATTTGTCTTGCACCCGCAAGGATGGTGAATGACAAACACAGTTGCATTCTTCGCGCCGATATTCAAAATGATGACATGATGCGAACAATTTTTCCGATCTTGATGCTTTGCGCGATTGCGGGGTGTACCTCACAGCGGCCCGTCTGGCCGACGGTTCCAGGGGAAAATTCCCCCGACCAGGTGACGATTGTCACCAACGGGCCACAGGGCATGGCGGCGTTTCGCGTCAAAAACAAACCCCAACTGGCCAATACAAATGAAGCGCCGGAAAACTTGCGGGCGAATTTGGAATCCTCGCCGTTCCAGGATTATGACCGCGACATGATCAAGGCCATTATGAAGCGCTGGCGCGAGTTGAAGAGCGGGGTTCCGACCATTGGCATCAATCACGCCACGGGGAAGGTGGTGGTTGAGTTTCGCCTCCACGCCGACGGCCGCATCAGCGATTTGAAAACCGTTTCCTCGAAAGTAAATGATTCGCTCACTTATCTATGTGAACAGGCAGTCGCCGATCCCGGGCCTTATCCGCGATGGCCCGAGGAAATGGTCCGCAAGGTGGGGGCGGAGTCGCGCATTGTCCGGTTTTCTTTTGATTACGAGTAGATCCGATAGGCGTGCTTTCAGCCTCATCCCATCGTTCTCCACCTGTGGGGGAGAAGATGCCCGGAGGGCGTTTAGTCGGGCATCCGCTTCCTGCCAAAGGCGATTCAGGCGACTCTCAAAATCTGCAATTCCCGCATCCAGAACCGGCTGTGCCGTCAAACGCACAGTTTTCAAGTTTGGGATTTGGGCTACTCTCCCGTCATAACAACCGTGGCTCGGAATAAGCATTGGCAATCAGACACCTGATTTGTAAGCTACCGGGCCTTAGAATTTGCTTAATGCGACAATTTGCAACCATCGCGGTCAACGCTTTCATGGAACTGATCCGGCAGCCGGTGTTCCTGCTGCTCATGACCGGCTCGGCGATCTTCGAGATTTTTCTCGCGACGCCGTTTTATTTTGCGTTTGGCGATGAACCGAAGCTCGTCAAGAACAGCGTGCTGGCGGTGATGCTCCTCGCGGGCCTGTTCGGCGCGGTCTTGACGGCGTCGGCGTCGCTGGCGCGGGAAATCCGGTCGGGCACGGCGCTGGCGGTGCTTTCCAAGCCGGTGGGACGCGCGCAATTTTTGCTGGCCAAATACGTGGGGCTGGCGGCGGCGCTCGGCGTGCTGACTTATGTGAACTTGCTCGTCGCGCTGCTGGCGAGCCGCATGGCGTTTGACGCGTACGGTTCCACGGACGTGCTGGCGCTGGCGATTTTCGGCGCCGCGCTGGCGATCGCGTATCTGCTGGGAGGTTTCAGCAATTTTTTCCTGCGCCGCCCGTTTGTGGCGGACGCGGCGTTCGGGGTGATTTTGATGGTGACCGTGGCGTTCTTCATCATTAATTTAATCAACAAAAAAGGCGAGTCACAGCCGTTCGCCACGGGCGTGGACTGGCGGTTGATTCCGGCGACATTGCTGATATTATTCGCGGTGTGGATTCTGGCCGGGCTGGCGCTGGCGTGCTCCACGCGGCTGGAAATGATTCCCACGCTGGCGATCTGCTCGGGGCTGTTTTTGCTGGGCCTGATGTCGCAATATCTTTTCAGCGAGAAGGCGCACGCGGGTTCGTGGTGGGCTTCGGTGCTTTACACGGTGACGCCGAATTGGCAGCTTTTCTGGCTTGCCGACGCGCTTGACACGGGGAAGAGCCTTTATTATTGGGGTTACGTGGGCAAGGCCTTCGCCTACGCCGCTTGCTATGTGGGCGCGGCGCTGGCCGTGGCCGTCATTTTATTTGAGGACCGGGAATTGAGCTAAGCCAGAACATGGAACGAAAAACACAGAGGCACGGGCTGATCAACTTGGTGGCGCTGGCGCTCGCGGGCGCGGCGAGTTACGCCGTGGCCAGCTACGGGAACACCCGCGCCGGGATGATCGGCACGGTTTTTCTGGGGCTTGGCGCCTTGGTGGCGTTGGTAAGCTGGTTCCGAATGCGGCTCGAGGAACGCGAATATCTGGAGAAATTCGAGTTCGAAGAGCTGGCGAAATCCGCGGCGAGCACCACGCTGTTCAACGCTTCCGACGCCGAGGTTTTCCCGGCGCAACGCTCGCGTGAGCAATTCGAACGCTTCTTCGTGCCGGCGTTCACGGTGCTTTTATTATTGTTGCAGGCCGTCGGGGCGTTTCTGCTTTGGCGCTGGCTGGGCAAGGTGATTACCACGCCGCTGACGGAACAACAGCGCACGCTGGAACTGGTGCCGCTGGCGGTGTTCGCCGGGCTTTTCCTGCTGCTTTTTCTCCTCGGCAAATATTCCACCGGCGTCGCGCGCCTCGAAAAACTGCGGCTGCTGCGGCCCGGGGCGAGTTACCTGCTGCTCAACGCGATTATTTGCGTGAGCGTGGTGGCCGGGATCGCTGTGTCGTGGGTGGGTTATCCGGCGGCGGATTTGTATGTGGCCCGCGCGCTGGTTTGTTTGCTGGTGCTGATTGGTGTGGAGACGCTGGTGAACCTGATCCTGGAAATGTATCGTCCGCGGGTCAAGGGCAAGGTTTCACAGCCCGTCTATGAAAGCCGCCTGGTCAGCCTGCTCGGCCAGCCGGAGGGCCTTTTCATCACGGCCCGGCAGACGCTGAATTATCAATTCGGCTTCGATGTCTCGGACACCTGGGCGTATCGCCTGTTTGAACAATGGCTCTGGAAGCTCTTCATCATTCAATTGCTGGTATTGCTGCTTTCTACCTGCGTGGTGTTCATTGAAGCCGGGCAGGAGGGCATGCTGGAACACAATGGCAAACCTGTGGGCGTGCTCAAGGCCGGCCCGCATTTCAAATGGCCCTGGCCCATTGACCGCGTCTATCGCTACGCGACGGAGCAAATCCAGACGATCAATGTGGGCTTCGTCCCGAAGGAAATACCTGGCGCGTCAAACGTCGTGCTTTGGACGATTGCGCACAGTGACGAGGAAAATTTCCTGGTGGCTAATCGCGATGTGCTGAACGTCGAAAATGGGACCAACAACACCACCGGCAACCGTCCGCCGCCGGTCAGTTTGTTGACCGTCAGCATCCCGGTGCAATTCCAGATCACGAATCTCGAAGCCTGGGTTTACCATAATGAAGACCCCATCAGCCTGCTTTCGGATATCGCCACGCGCGAGGTCAGCCGTTATTTTGTGAGCGTTGATTTGCAGGAAATCATGTCGCAAGGCCGATGGCAGGCGGCGCAGACGTTGCGGCGGCGGATTCAGGATTTGGCGGATCATCATGACCTCGGGGCGAGCATTGTGTTTGTCGGATTACAGGACATTCATCCGCCGGTGAAGGTCGCGCCGGATTATGAAAAGGTGACCTCGGCGATCCAGGCCAAGCAAGCCGCCATTCTCGCGGCCATGGCCGACGCGATCAGGGCCACCAACCTCGCGAATGCGGCGGCGTTCAAGACCATTTCCGAGGCCCAATCCGACGGCAAGCGCCGCAAAGTGGACGCGGTGGCGCAAGCGGCGTTGTTCACCAACCAGATTCCGGCGTATCTGGCGTCGCCCTCGGTCTATGCCGAGCGCGCTTATCTGCAAACTTTCGCCCGCTCCGTCACGAACGCGCGCATCTACGTCATGCTCGCCACGAACACCCAGGATGTCATCATCCTCGATCTCGAGGACAAAATCCGGCAGGACATCCTGGACTCGGCCACCTTGCCGCCTCCCAAGAAATGATTTAACTCCCCGCTATGAAAAATCCCTTAACCCTCGCCATTGGATTCGTGCTGATCGTCATCTTTGCCGCGCTGCTCATCTGCGTCCAGGTTCGCAAATCAAACGTCGTCGTGATCACGACCTTCGGCAATGTGACGCGCACCCTTTCGGAACCGGGTCTCTACTTGAAATGGCCCTGGCCCATCCAGCAAGCCTATGTCCTGGACCAGCGCATCCAGAATTTTAGCGACGACAAATTGGAAGAGGCGATGACGTCCGATAGCTACCACTTGTTAACGATGATTTACGTGGGTTGGAAAATCAATGACGCGACGAACTTCTTCCCGAAGTTTGCCTACGGCTCCATTTCCGAGGCTGAGACGCAAATCAAGCCGCTGCTGCGCAGCGCCAAGAGCGCGGTCGTGGGACAGCATCCGCTGGCGGATTTCGTTTCCACGGACGAGAAGCAACTCAAGTTCGACGATATTGAGCGGGAGATTTTGAAGAAGGTGCAGGACCAGTTGAATCAGAAGAATTGGGGCATCGAAATTAAATTCCTCGGCATCAAGAAGCTCGGATTTCCGGACTCGGTCACAGCGGATGTGTTCAAGCGCATGACTTCGGAACGACAAGTGTTGAGCAGCAAGACCCTGTCGGAAGCTGAATCGGAAGCCTCGAAAATCCGCGGCCTGGCGAACAGCCAGAGCACGGAGATCATCGCGAATGCGGATGCGGAAGCCACCAAAATCAAAGGCGAGGCGCAGGGCGAAGCCGCGAAGTCCTTCGCGGTGTTTCAACAAAATCCGGAACTGGCGAAATTCCTTTTGGGTCTGAATGCGATGGAGCTGTCGCTGAAAGACCGCGCAACGTTGATTTTCGACCAGCACAGCCAGCCTTTCAATTTGTTCCAGGGCTACTCCACCAACCTCATCAACCCGGCGACAAAATAGCGGCATGAGCGACGAGCACGATCATTCCCATCACGACCACGACCATGGTCACGAGCACCCGGCGCCGGTCGCGCCCGAACTCGCGCCATTGGAGGATGCCGGTTCGGAGGCGTTGTCCCAGGCGTTGAAGAGCAGTTTTGGCATCGTCAAGATTGCCATGGTAGTGCTGGTCGTGCTGTTCATATTTTCGGGTGTTTTTCAAGTTGGAGAAGGGCAGCGCGCCGTGATTCTTCGTTTTGGCAAACCGGTGGGAGTGGGTAACGAGGCATTGCTCGGCGCCGGACTGCACTTCGCCTGCCCTTATCCGATTGAAGAAGTGGTCAAGATTCATTACGCGCAACTCCAGACGGTGAAGTCCACCGTGGGCTGGTATAATGTCACGCCGGAACAGGAAGTGTCCGGTGTGGAGTATCCCGCCGGCCCCTCGCTCAACCCGGCGGTGGACGGTTACGCGATCACGGGCGATGGCGACATCATCCACACTCGCGCCACGCTGACTTACCGGATTGTGGATCCGTTGCGCTATGAATTTGAGTTTACGAACGCCCCCGTCACCGTGCAGAACGCGCTGGACAACGCCCTGCTTTACACGGCGGCCCGCTTCACAGTAGATGACGCGCTGACGCGGGAGATCACGCGGTTCCAGGACACAGTGAAGAAACGGGTCACTGAGTTGGTGCAAAAGGAAAATCTCGGTGTGGTGATCGAAAACTGCCAGGTGGAAAGCCGGCCGCCGCGTTATTTGAAGGCGGCGTTTGACGAGGTGCTGACGGCGCTCTCCACGCGGGACAAGGTCCACAACGAAGCGTTGAGTTATGAGAACAAAGTGTTGAGCGAGGCCGCCGCCGAAGCCGCGAACCGCACCAACACGGCCCAGGCCGAGCGCGTGCGGTTGGTGGAATCCGTCAAGGCCGAGGCGCAGCGTTTCAACGATCTGCTGCCGAGTTACCAGAAGAACCCCGCGTTGTTCGCGAATGTGTTTCTGGTGGAATCGCTTGGACGCGTGCTGACCAATGTGGAAGACAAGATTTACCTGCCCGAGCGCGCGGATGGCAAAACCCGCGAACTCAGGTTACAATTAAGCCGTGAGCCGCGGAAACCACCGCCGGGCCAATAAAAAAATCGTATGCAAGTCACTTCTCTTTTGAGCCAGCAGGAGCCGGGTCATGATCATGACCACGGGGATTGCGCCGCGTGCGGCCATGACCATGAACACACGCCGGTGCGGTTGAAGCAAACCCTGATCGGCGTGGTGTTTGTGCTGAACGCCTTTGTCGTGGATTGGGTTTTTGATAATGCGCACACCGCCGCCAGCGCGAGCGCCATGATCGGCGCGATTGTTCTCGGCTACCCCATCGTATGGACTTCCGTCAAAGACCTCCGTCGCGGAGTGCTGACCATCAATGAACTGGTCGGCATCGCCGTCCTCGCCGCGTTCGCTTCGGGCGATTACAAAACCGCCGGCGTGGTGGCTTTTTTCATGTTGATGGGCGAACTGATCGAAACTCGGACCGCCGAGGGCGCGCGGCAATCCATTGAATCGCTCATCAAGCTGACGCCCACCAAGGCGCGCCGCCTCACGGCCAAAGGCGAGGAAGAAGTGGCCGCAAGAGATTTGGCGATCGGCGATGTGATCCGCATCCGGCCCGGCGACAATGTCGCGGCGGACGGCGTCATCGTCACCGGCCAGGGTTCGTTCAACCAGGCGACCATCACTGGCGAATCATTGCCGGTGGACAAAAAGCCCGGCGATGAAGTTTTTGCCGGCACCCAAAATTTGACGGGCGTTTTGGAAATCAAGGTCAGCCGCGCGGGCCAGGACACGACGCTCGGCAAGGTGCGCGAACTGATTCTGGCGGCGGAAAAAACCAAGCTGCCCATCATGCGCATCATTGACCAGTACATGGGCTTTTACACGCCGCTGGTGCTGGTGATGGGCGCTCTGGTCTGGGCGTTCACCCGCGATTTAAACCGCGTCATCGCCGTGCTCGTGGTTTCCTGCCCGTGCGCGTTCATCCTGGCGACGCCCACCGCGATGGTGGCCGCGCTTTCCGCCGCCGCTCGGCTCGGCATTCTGATCAAGAACGTCAGCGACATCGAACTCGCCGCGCGGATCAACGCGTTCGTGTTCGACAAAACCGGCACGCTCACGACCGGCAAACTTGCCGTAAGCCGGCTCGCGCCGCTCGGCGGCACGGCCCCGGCGGAATTGCTGCGTCTCGCGGCTTCGGCGGAGAAATACAGCAACCATCCCACGGCCAAAGCGCTGGCCCAGCTTTCGGAAGAAGCGGGTGTGCCGTTGTCCGAACCGAAAAATTTCGCGGAAACCGCCGGGCGCGGCATCAAGGCGGACGTGGACGGCGCCGCCATTCTGGTGGGCCGCGCGCAATGGCTCAAGGACAATGGCGTGACGGAGGATTTTCTCAAGGCGGTTGATCTGAACGAAACCGAGGGGTTCAGCCTGCTGTTCGTCGCGCGTGGCGGCAAGTGCATCGGGTGGGTCGGCTTGCAGGACCAGACGCGCGAGGAAGCGCGCGAATCACTCGCCGAACTCAAGCTCAACGGCGTGCGGCGCATCGCGATGGTTTCCGGCGACCGCCAGCCGGTGGTGACGCGGGTGGCGAAGGAAATCGGCTGCGAGGAAGCCAAGGGCGAATGCCTGCCGCAAAACAAGGTGGAATTTGTCCGCGCGATGAAACTCAAGGGTTACCGCGTGGCGGTGATCGGCGACGGCGTGAACGACGCGCCCGCGCTGGCGGCGGGGGACATCGGCATCGCCATGGGCGCGGCGGGCAGTGAAGTGGCGATCCACAGCGCGACGATTGCGCTGATGAACAATGACCTGCGCCGGCTGCCGTTCCTGGTGAAGCTTTCGCGCAGCACGCGGGCGGTGATCAACCAGAACTTTTTGTTCGGCGTGGTCTTTATTATATGCGGCCTATCGCTGGCGGCATTTGGAATCGTGGGACCGATTGTGGCCGCGCTGCTGCACAACGCGGGTTCGTTGATCGTGATTTTCAACAGCGCCCGGCTGGTCCGCAAAGGCGAGGAACTGGAACATTACCAACCCGCGCCCGTGGAACCGCCGTCGAAGGCAGCCGGACCCAAAGCGTCAGCGGAACTGACGCCGAAGCTGGCGTGAGAATGGTCGGCTATGAAAAAATATTTTGTCGTCATTGAAGAGAGCGGCACGGGCTTCTCCGCATATTCGCCTGACATGCCGGGCTGCATTGCGACTGGCGCGACGCGTGAGGAAATTGAACGCGAGATGCGCGAAGCCATGCAATTTCACATTGAAGGCCTGCGTCTGGAAGGCCAGACCGTGCCCGAACCGCATAGCTATCCGGCATTTTATGAGCTTATCGCCTGAGGAAATGCGATTGCTGAACGCGGCCGTGGAGACGGCTGCGTTGAAATTTGACGACGCCAGAATGCCCACCGAAAATGAACGACACCATCTGGCGCGGCTGAGGTATCTGGCATTTTGTGATTTGCGCACCCTAGCCCGAGAAGGTCAGACTGACCAGGCGAAGGATCTGGCAGAAGCGTTTCACAACATCCCATTATTAATGTATCACGCCGACTTCAGCTTCAAGGCATTTCATGATTTTCTGGAGCGCCACCAGCAAAAGTACACGGACAACGCGCGTTTCAATTATTTGCAGGAGTGGAAAAAGTTAAACCAGACAGAACCATGACCATCACCGCTGAACCCACTCTGAACTCCGCACTCCGCACTCCGCACTCCGCCGAGGTGGTCGTCGCCGTGCGCGGGTTGACCAAGGTGTTCAAGGATTTTTGGGGCCGGCCCAAGGCGCGCGCCGTGGATAATGTGGATTTTGAAGTGCGGCGCGGCGAGGTGTTCGGCCTGCTCGGGCCGAACGGTTCCGGCAAATCCACCACGGTCAAGATGCTGCTGGGATTGTTGTATCCGACGAAAGGCCACATCGAGGTGTTCGGCCATTCGCCGCGGCATGTGGTGACCAAGTCGAGAATCGGTTATCTGCCGGAGGAATCCTATCTTTACCGCTATCTCAACTCGCACGAGACGCTGGATTTTTTTGGCAACCTTTTCAAATTGCCGGCGGACAAACGCGGGGAGCGCGCGGAGCAATTGCTGGAAATGGTCGGCTTGAGCCAGACGCGGACGCGGACGGTGGGCGAATTTTCCAAGGGCATGCAGCGGCGCATCGGCCTCGCCCAGGCGCTGATCAACGACCCCGACCTGGTGATTCTCGACGAACCGACGGCGGGGCTTGATCCCATCGGCTGCCGCGAGGTGAAGGACTTGATCAAGGCGCTGGCGCGACGCGGCAAGACGGTGATTCTGAGCAGCCATTTGCTGTCTGATGTCGAAGATGTATGCGACCGCGTGGTGATTTATTACGGCGGGAAAATCCAGGCCATGGGCACGCTCAAGGAATTGCTGGCCACGCCCGATGTCGTGCGCATCACCACGCCGGTGCTGTCGCGCGAGACCATGGAACGCGCGCTGGAAATCATCCGCAAGGACCTCGTTGATGGCGACAAGGTGAAAATTGACAATCCGACGCAGAATTTGGAGAGCTATTTTCTGGATGTGGTGCAGAAGGCCCGCGCAGCGGCGGAGCACACTTCCGGCGCGACTTCCGGGCACCGGGTGGCCGCATATTTGCGCGGGGATGGCGAAGGCAAGCCGGGAACAGACCGCGTTTTGGAACGCCTGACCGCGCCGCAGCCGGCCGCTCCGACGCCTGCGCCTGCGCTAGAGCCGGTGGAAAAGGTGGACAGCAAGAAACTGCACGCGCTGACGCGTTCAGAAGCGGAAAAGCCAGTTCACCCCCCGGCGCCCGCGCCTGCGTCTGCGCCGGCCCAGCCAAAAGTGGATTTGGCCAAGGCGAATGAAAAACTTTCGTCGCTGCTGGGCAAGCCGAAGGCATGAATTTTGGTTACGCTGATTTTGACGGATAAATGCCGATTTATGCGCGCCATCCTCCTCACCGTTGCCCTTTCTATGAACCGCACCCTCACCTCACCCCAACCCTCTCCCCTCCCTCGGAGGGAGCGGAGAGGGAGAAGAGATCACGGTTTCAGGGCATCAATGCGCGAAATCATTCGGAGAATTCTCTCCCCCAACGGGGGCGACGGAAACGGAACGGTGGGTTTTCGTCGGGTTGATTTAGATTTTTTAGCCACTGAGTAAGCTGAGAAAATGCAACAAATTTTTGCCATCATCAGTTTGACCTGGAAGGCGGCGTTTCGGTACCGGCTGTTCTGGGTGATTACGGCCTTGCTGCTCGCGGCGGTGGTCGGCCTGCCGATATTGGTCAAGGATGACGGCACAGCGGCGGGCTTTGCCCAAATTTTGATCACTTACACGCTGGGCGCGGTGACGGGCTTGCTGGGGTTTTGCACGCTCTGGCTCGCTTGCGGGACGCTGGCGCGGGATGTGGAGGAGTGCCAGATCCAGATGATCGCGGTGAAGCCGATTGGCCGCTGGCAAATCTGGCTTGGCAAGTGGCTGGGCATCGTTTCGTTGAACGCCGCGCTGCTGGCGGTGGCGGGACTCAGCATTTACGGCTTGCTGGAATGGCGCGCGCGGCGGTTGCCGGCGGCGGAACTGGCCAAATTGCAAAACGAAGTGCTCGTGGCCCGCGGCTCGGCGAGGGAACAGAATCCGGACGCCTTCATCGCGCAGGAGGCCGACCGCCTGTTGAAAGACCGGATGGAGAAACGCCAGTTGGCGGACGCGGACCCGAATATTGTGCGCCAGCAATTGGAGCAGCAGTTGAAGGCGGAATTGCAAGCGGTGCCGCCGGGCGGGATGCGGTGGTGGGTGATTCACCTTGGCGCGGCCAGGAACTATTTGAAAGACCAGCCGTTGTTCCTGCGCACAAAATTCCACACGGCGCTGACGGTCCAGCCGGACACGGTTTACGCCGACTGGCAGGTGGGCACGCCGCGCAAGACGCCGATCTGGCAGGACGAGATGAGCCTGGCGCCGGACGCCTTCCACGAATTCCCGGTGGATCCCAATCTGTTCGATGAAAAGGGGGATTTGATCATCGGGTTTCGCAACCCGAACGATACCGTGCTGCTGTTCGGATTGGATGACGGAATGGAAGTGCTTTACCGGGAGGGAGGATTTGGCCTCAACCTGGTGCGCGGGTTGGGAATCATCCTGTGCTGGATGGCGTTGCTGGCCGCGTTGGGCCTGGCGGCGGCGAGCCTGATGTCGTTTCCCGTGGCGGCGTTTTTTTCGCTGGCGCTGCTCGGCATCTCGCTTTCGAGCGGCACGCTGACCAACGTGGTGTCGGACGGAACGCTCATGGGCTATGACGGGGAGAAAGGTACCAAGGGCCATTCACCGCTGGACAACGTGGCCGTGCCGATTTTTCGGGCCATGCTGGACGTCATCAATCTGGTGCAGCAGTTTTCACCGATTGATTCGCTGACCACGGGCCGCAGCATCACCTGGCAGGAACTGGGGCTGGCGTTCAGCCAGATCGTCTTGCTGCTGGGCGGAGTCCTCAGCCTGACGGGAATTTTTATTTTCCAGCGGCGCGAACTGGCGACGGCGCAGGGAACCAGCTAAACCCATGCCACCGAAACTTTTCAAAGGAATGCTGTCGGGTGTGGCCCTCGTGCTGCTGATCGCGGTTTCGTTTGCGCAGCGGGCCTTGACGAGGGACCGGGACGCGCTGGGATTGTCGCGTTACACGGAATTGAAGGGCGCGCCGCCGGTGCTGGAGTTGACGACGGTCGCGCTGGGCGGCTTTCGCGGCTTGATTTCAAACGCGCTGTGGATCCGGGCGACCGAATTGCAGGACAACGACAAGTATTTTGAGATGGTGCAATTGGCGGACTGGATCACCAAGCTCGAGCCGCATTTCACGCAGGTCTGGCTCGTGCAATCCTGGAACATGGCGTACAACATTTCGGTGAAATTCAAGGACGCGACGGACCGGTGGCGCTGGGTGGAGCGGGGCATCGAGTTGCTGCGCGACCAGGGGCTGCAATACAATCCGAACGATGTTCTCATGTATCGCGAACTCGCGTGGTTTTTCCAGCACAAGATGGGGGCGAACCTGGATGACGCGCACATTTATTACAAGCGGATGTGGTACAAGGAAATGTCCACCGTCTTCGGCATGGACAAGCCCGATTGGGATAAATTGATCAATCCCCAAACGCCGGAGGAGAAACAGAAAGCGGCGTTGCTGCGCGACAAATTCAAGATGGACCCGAAATTCATGAAGGAATTGGACGAGCGTTACGGGCCGTTGGAATGGCATTTGCCGGAGGCTTCCGCGATCTATTGGGCGGCGGAGGGATTGGAGCACGCCAAGGCGGACGACCGGAGAATTGACCCCAATGATCTGATCACTTTGCGGCGGGTGATTTATCAATCCATGCAACTCAGCTTTCAACGCGGCCGGCTGGTGGCGAACCAGGTGGACCGGAAGTTTGAGTTCGGCCCGAACCTGGAAATCATTCCCAAGGTCAGCGCGGCTTACGAGCAGGCCATGGAGGACGATCCAAAAAACCGGGACCATATCGAGACCGCGCATCGTAATTTCCTGAAGGACGCGGTGTTTTTCCTCTATACCTACAACCGCGTGGCGGACGCGGCGAACTGGTTCAAATATTTGACCAGGACTTATCCCGACAAGCCGTTGCTGGATGGCAAGCCAAACTCCCTGCCCAAGAACGAGACTTTGGATGATTACGCCATTGACCGGATTAACGAGGAGATCAAAGACCGCGGAACCGACAAAACGAAATTGGTCCTCGAGGGCATGGAACGGAAGGCGTTGGAGAGCCTTGCCGTGGGCGAAGAGGACCAATATGTGGGACTCGATAATCTGGCGCAAAAAATCCGAAACAGCTACATGGATAAAATTGGGACCAACTCGACCATAAATACCCGGCTGTATATGCCGCCCCTCCGCGAGATCAGACAGACAGTGCTCGATCGCCTGCTGGACGGAGAATTGTCCCCGCAAATGGCCGCGCAACTGCGCACTAAACTCAAACTGCCCGCAGCCGCGCCCAAGCCGCAATCCACCAATTCCCCGTCGGGCGAATCAACCGTTATTTCAACGAACGCCCCATCCACCGGCACGACCAACCAGTAGGTTTGCCCGTCCCACGGAAAATAAGACCACTTCCAGTTCGGGGTGGCACGATTATGAGTGTTCGTAAAACGTCAAAATGTTTCGGTTCCCAGGACGTACTTTACGAGACTGGTTCATTTGCGGACTAGCATGAGCATCGGGTTTCCGGGGCGAAATTTCTTGCGTAATCATTTGAATCTGATTCATGCTTCAACCGTCAAACCAGCCACCGATGAACAACAGCAACGAAAACTCCAATGGCCCGGCGAATGCCACCACGCGCCGGGAATTCCTGAAAACCACCGGTCGCCTGGCCGCCGCTTCGGCCCTGGCGGGCATGACTCTGCCGCACGTCTATGCGGCCGAGGACAACACGCTTCAAATCGCCTTGATCGGCTGCGGCGGCCGCGGCTACGGGGCGGCCCTGAATGCGTTGTCCGTGACGCAAGGTCCGATGAAACTCGTGGCGATGGCGGATATTTTCGAGAATCACCTCAAGGGCGCTCACGATGGACTGGCCAAGTCGAAGCCCGGTTCCGTGGATGTGCCGCCCGAGCGCCAGTTCATCGGTTTTGATGCTTACCAAAAGGCGATGGATTGCCTCAAACCCGGAGACATCGCGATCTTTACCACCCCGCTGGCGTTTCGCTGGGTGCATTTTACCTATGCCCTCCAAAAGGGCTTGAATGTCTTCATGGAAAAACCGCTGACCGCGGACGGCCCGACTTCCCGCCGCATGATGAAGCTCTCGGACGATGCCACGGCAAAAAATCTCAAGGTGGGCGTGGGCTTGATGGCCCGCCACAGCCGGCCGTTGCAGGAACTGCAAAAACGCATCCAGGACGGCGAAATCGGCGAGATAAATCTGATGCGAGGCTATCGCATGGCGGGGCCCGTGGCCTCGGCGTTCTCGGAAAAATGGCCCGGCTCGCCGAGTGAGTTGCTCTGGCAGATTTCGCGCTTTCACAGTTTCATCTGGGCCAGTGGCGGGTGCTTCAATGACTTTTACATTCACATTATAGATCATCTTTGCATGATGAAAGGCGCATGGCCGATCAAGGCCCAGGCCTTGGGCGGACGGCATTACCGGAACAATTCCGTGGACCAGAATTTTGATTCGTATTCGGTGGAATACACCTTTGTGGACGGCGCCAAGCTATATATGGACGGACGCTGCATGGCGGGCTGCACCGATATTTACTCGAGCTCCGCGCACGGCAGCAAAGGGATGGCGATCGTATCGCAGAACGGAGATTGCGGCACGCCGTCCAGCACGCACCGCGGCCAGAATCCGAGGCCCGAAAATGTCATTTGGACCTCCAAGACGCCGCCGAATGAAGGAGACCCTTACGTGAACGAGTGGAATGATTTGGTTGACGCCATCCGCAATGACAAACCGTACAACGAAGTCAGAAGCGGCGTCGAAGCAAGCCTGGTCTGTTCCATGGGCCGGAAAGCGGCGCACACTGGCCGGGAAATCACCCTGGAGCAAATGCTCGCGTCGGACCATGAATACGCTCCGAATGTGGACAAGCTGACCATGGATTCGCCGTCGCCAATTCCCGCCGATGCCAACGGCAAATATCCGATTCCCCAACCCGGGGTCATCACGGATCGCGAGTATTGATCTTCCATTCCAACCAACCGGAAACGAAGATGGAAAACGCCTTTGAATGGGTGACGTTGGCAGCGACAGCTTTCAGCGCGGCTGTGGCGGGCTGCGTCGGTGCGGGTGAGACGGAGGGAACCATTGAAAAATCTCCCTTTGGCGCGGCTCCCGACGGCACGCCGGTGCAGATTTTTACGTTGCGCAACCGGCAGGGCATGGAAGCGCGCATTATGACTTATGGCGGCATTCTGGTTTCCCTCAAAACGCCGGATAGAGCTGGCAAATTCTGCGACGTGGTCCTCGGTTTCGACAAACTGGATGGTTACCTCGCGGGCAGTCCCTACTTTGGCGCGCTGATTGGCCGCTGCGGCAATCGCATCGCCAAAGGCCGATTCACTTTGAACGGAAAAAATTACACCCTGGCCGTCAATAATGGACCCAATCATCTGCATGGCGGGCTGAAAGGCTTTGACAAAGCGGTTTGGAAGCCGACGCCGCGCCTGACTCCGGAAGGCCCAAGTCTCCAACTCGACTACCTGTCCAGGGACGGTGAGGAAGGTTATCCGGGGAATCTTTCAGTGACGGCGAATTACACGCTCACGAAAGAGAACGCCCTTCGGCTGGAGTTTTCCGCCACTAGCGACCAGGACACCGTCTGCAACTTGACGCATCATCCGTATTTTAATTTGCGCGGAAGCGGCGAGATTCTTGACCACGAATTCCAGATCAACGCGGACACGTTCACGCCGGTGGACAGCACATTGATTCCCACCGGCGAATTTCGCCCCGTGAGCGGCACGCCGTATGACTTCCGCCAGCCAACCGCCATTCGCAGGCGAATCAACGATCCGTACGAACAAATCAAAATCGGCCACGGCTACGACCAGAATTTTGTGATCCACAAACCGCCGGGCCAACTCGGGCTGGCTGCGCGCGTGTTTGAACCTGTAACCGGCCGCGTAATGGAAGTCTCATCCACCGAACCGGGCCTGCAATTTTACACCGCCAACTTTCTGGACGGCAACTTGCATGGCAAGGGCGGGTGGGATTATCAGAAGCACGCGGCATTTTGCCTCGAACCGCAGCATCACCCGGATTCGCCGAACCACCCCAACTTCCCCTCGGTCATTCTGCGGCCAGGAGATACTTACCGGCAAACCACCGTCTTCCGTTTCTCCAGCCGCCAAGCATCGAAATCTTGAATGGAATATTTATACCATTTTCAAATTGCCATTGGATTATGTCGCTCCTACGGAGCTTGCGTAATTTACGAATCCGTTGCTACAAATATGCCACTCCTACGGAGCTAAGGCCCGCGTCATCTCAGCTCCAGAGGAGCGGTCTATTTGTAGTAACCAGAACCCGAACGAACCAAGCTCCGTAGGAGCGGCATGAGGAATGTCCGCGCATGAGCTGAATAGTGCCATCGCGGCCTACAAAAGCATATTATTCGTCCCGTCGCTTTATTGGAGCGCAGCGTTCGTTGTGAGAACATCCAACTTAAGGAATCAGCAAGCCGGCAATGGTCGCACTGAGGTAGCACGACAGGAGTCCGCCGATCATGGCGCGCATGCCGAAATGCGCCAGTTCCGTGCGCCGGGTCGGGGCGATGGTGCCGATGCCGCCGATTTGAATGGCGATACTGCTGAAATTGGCAAAACCGCAGAGCGCGTAGGTGGCGAGAGTGATGCTGCGCTGGCTCAATTCAGCCGGTTGATTATTCATCGTGCCATTATGAATGATGCTGGAGAGATCGAGATAACTGATGAATTCATTGAGCAGAATGCGCTCGCCCAGGAGTTGGCCGAAGATGTTGCAATCGCGCCACGGCACACCCATGAGCCAGGCGACCGGGGCGTTCAACCAACCCAGGAAGGTCTGAATGGTCACCGGGCTGGCAACGCCGAGCGCGCGTTGGCTCCAGACCAGGGAAAAATTAACCAACCACACGAAGGCCACGAAGGCGAGCAACATGGCCACCACGTTAATGGCCAGCATCATGCCGTCGGCGGCGCCCCGGCACAAGGCGTCTATGCCATTGACGGTATGGATTTCGACTTTGAGTTTGGAGGAGGACGCCGTTTCGCTGGGCTGGGTTTCGGGAAGCATGATTTTGGCAATGAGCAATGCGCCCGGCGCGCTCATGACGGAGGCGGTGAGCAAATGACCGGCGCTCATTCCCATTTGCGCGTAAGTGATCATGACTCCGCTCGCGATGGTGGCCATGCCGACGGTCATGAGGGCAAACAGTTCGCTGGCAGTCATACCGGCGAGGTAGGCCTTGACCACCAACGCGGATTCGGACTGGCCCACGAACATGTTGACCGCGGCGGCGAGACTTTCACTGCCGCTGGTGCGCATGGATTTTCGCATGATTACCGCCATGAAATGAACGAGGCGCTGGAGCACGCCGTAATGGTAGAAAAAGGAGGAGAGCGAGGAGACGAGGACGATGGAACCGGTGACCGAAATGGCAAAAATAAAGGTGTGCGCCGGGCCAAAATGCTCACTCATGAGGGAGGAAGTCGCGAGCGGGCCGAAAACAAACATCGTTGCCTGGCTCGAACCCTCCAGCAATTTGTCAAAAACATGCTGGATCAGTTCGAAGAAATTCCTGCCGGGAGCGGTGCGGAGAATGACGAGCGCAAAACCGAACTGCAGCCCCAAGCCGCACAAGACCGTGCGCCACGGAAATAATGTGCGCTTGCCGGAGAGCGCCCAGGCAATGGTGATAAAGATTACCAATCCTAACAATCCAACGATCTTATTTTCCATTTTCGAGATCGTAACAATTCAAGACCGAAACGCCAAAGGGAATTGCTGCGGGCGTCTCGCGCGCCAGGACTCCGGCACTTTCATTTCGTCGGACGCATCGTTTGCGCAAATGGATCACGGCAGCAGATGGTCTCATATTTCATTGCCCCGCCGGTGAAAATGAGCATATTTATCGCTGACTGCTCCCGTAGCTCAAATGGATAGAGCAGCGGTTTCCTAAACCGTTGATCCCGGTTCAATTCCGGGCGGGAGTACCATCCAGCCACCCCCATCCTTTCCCGCCCGGCTGCGCACGCGACTTGAAAAACCGGTTGAGTATCGGCATATTCTGGCTGTCGCTCCTGCGATGGTTGGGGGCGCAAGCTCCAAGGTGATTTTGGTTTCCGAGATCACGCTGTCGTTCCGGTTTGCTGCGCGACACTGTTTGAGTTTTGATTTTGATGAAACGTCGCTCAATAGCAAATAGACCACACGATAAACAGGTCCACGAAATGCCAATCTCAAAACCAGAAACCTTCAGGAAAAAGCGTCGTTATCCCCCTGGCACCGCCGAGCCTTCAAAATAATCACTTACCATGAACGCCTCCCAGACAACTCGTCCGCCCTTGCCGCCGTTTACTTTGGAAACCGCCCAACAAAAAGTTCGCCTGGCCGAGGATGGGTGGAACAGCCGCAATCCGGAGGGCGTTTCGCTGGCCTATGCCATGGACAGTGTTTGGCGGAACCGCTCCGAGTTCATTACTGGCCGTCAGGCAATTGTCGAATTCTTGACGCGGAAATGGAACCGGGAGCTGGACTACCGGTTGATCAAGGAATTGTGGGCGTTTCGTGAAAATCGCATCGCGGTTCGTTTCGCTTACGAATGGCGCGACGCCAGCGGCCATTGGTTCCGGTCCTACGGCAATGAAAACTGGGAGTTTGCCGAAAATGGCCTGATGGCCCGGCGGCTCGCCAGCATCAACGACCTGCCGATCAAGGAAGCGGAGCGGAAGTTCTTTTGGCCTTTGGGACGTCGTCCTGATGATCATGCGAGCCTCTCCGATTTGGGATGCTGATAATTCATGAAAAAAATTACTGAACATATTTTTGGTTGTTAAATAAGGAACTCTGGAAAATGGCGGGAGTGGCGGGGCTCGAACCCGCGACAAATCCAATAATGACAGGCCTGCAACTGGTCTGCCATCACAAATAGCCTCACAAGAAACTGACGACATTGAAGAAGTCGTCGCGGCGTGGCCTCATTTAGCTGGCCCGTTGAGAGCGGCGGTCCTCGCCCTGGTGCGGTCAGTTCGGGGAAATGGAGGGGCATCGTGAGAAATCACCGCCAGCCATTGCCGACGGGTGCGGACGGGAAAAAGGATTACTACCTCAACCCGAATCTCAAATACGTCCCCAACAAGCTGGATGCGTCGGAATATTCTGGCAAGTCGGTTTATCGCCCTGACGTGTTGAAGGACACAGGAGCTGCGGACGTGGCGGCGCGAAGCGCCGGCACGGCGGCAGCTCCGGGCTTGTTAAACGGCCATATCTCCTCGCGGGATGAGTTCAACCCATACGATGAGGGGCGGATTGAGGTCTGGGAGCATGCGGGTCTAATCAGGGTCGGAAAGCAGGGAAGGCACATCATCAAAGTTGAGGGTGCGCCACAGACCAAGAAGCGGGGCGAAATACAAGAATTCAGTCGCGGCTCACGGCGTCGCATGATGCACTTTTTGGCGAAAGTCGTTCTGGTCGATGAAAACTTGCCTTTATTCGGTACCACCACCTATCCCGATATGTTCCCCGAGGAAGCGGAAAAGTTTAAACGGGACATTCGGACATTGATCGAACGGCTCAAGCGGCGGTTCCCTTTGGTGGGATTGCTCTGGCGATTGGAATTCAAGGTCCGCAAGTCGGGCGTCAACATGGGCAAGGTAGCCCCTCATTTTCATTGGCTGTTGTGGAACGTGCCTCGCAAGTTTGATTTTAGAGCGGAAACCGGCAAGTGGGCGAAAGTCAACCAGGCCAAAGACGGGTGGCAAGAAACCGTGCGGTTTAACGACGGCGAAAAAGTAGTTACTATTGTCAGGTCTGTCATCGGCCAGGATCGGTTCACCGAATGGCTGAGTCGGAACTGGTATGACGTTGTCGGAACGGGTTCTTTAAAGCATTTCCACGCTGGTACGAATGTCAAAGTATTGAGCTGCAAGCGGGAGGTTTTCTTCTACGTCTCGAAATACATGGGCAAAGTTGGTCTGGATTTGCCCTGCCCATTCCCTGGGCGATTCTGGGGCGTGGTGAATCCGAAAAACATTCCGATGGGCAAAAGGGTGGTGATTACCTGCACCGGCAAACAGGCGGCGAAACTAATGCGTTTTATGCGCCGATTCATTCGTTCGGTGATGGGAAAAAAATGGCGGTTCAATTACTGGTCAATGAACTGCATGTGTGACGCGGACTTTTGGGCGGCACGAATTCCCCAATTAATAGAAGCTGAGAAAACATTGGGGTACCCCTTCTGATGCTAACGTATAATCGCCAAGGGGGTGGGTCGTCTTTCGCGCCTGGGGACGGAACCTCTTAGGCGAAGCATCGTTAATGTTCCGGTTCCGGGCGCGAAAGTCTCAATGCCTTTGGCGAGAATCGCCCTCGTTTTCCAAATCTCACGGCGTGGGGCGGCATTGAGAGTGGACCTGCGGGGGATGGGGGGCGCGGGTCTGCTCGCAATGACGATCCCTCGCCGTCACTTGTCGGGGCGAAGCGTTCGCGTGTTGGCATCGGGCTTGGCCCTTGGGATTTAGCAAGACAGATGACGACACGGGAACGCGCAGGGGGGCACGCCAGCGGGGCCTTTAAAGATTGCCGTCAATGAAGCGTTTTAGCGATCACGGAGATTTAACAAAGAGGCTGGTTGGAAGGGTAAAAAAGCTCCAACCAGCCTCTTATCTTATCAGTAGAGCGGTCTTGTCACTTCAGCTCCAATGTGACAAGAAATACTCCACCTCTTCCGCTCGCGCCCAAGTCCTGATGCGCACTACTCACGGTCGGCTCGAACCGCACATGATAAATACTTTCGTATTTGGCTCTCACCTCCATGACTTCGAAGTGGTGAAGTTCAGACACCACCACGCATTTTCTCCGTTCGGCTGTGGCAGCCTCCAAGAGAGTTCTCCAATTTGGGTTTGTACCGTTTATCATAGTAATTTAACCTTTCGTTTCCCCCAGCGATTATTCGACAGGCGGTAAGCTCCATGAAGCAGATCAGAAGCCAAACCTCCATTTGCATTACTTTAGCGAATAAAAACAGATCTAAAAGCTCTTACACTAATTTGGGAGATATGTTATGCATTAAAAGCAGAAGCTTAGATGCTCTCTTTGACTTTTAGTCGCTATTTTCAATTTAATGCTATTGGAAAAATGGTCCGCGATGATTAATTCCTTCACAATCAAATACACAAGAATTAGAATTAAAAGGTGGTTCAAAAGGAATCGGTTTGTCTCAGAGAAAATGACCGTCAAATTCTCGCTTTACAACCGGCGACCATTCGCCCACCTTCAGCAAAGAAGATGCCATGTTCAATCTTTTCGGAAAAAAAAAGGTTCCATACGCCAGAATTGCTGTTGTCATCATGCATCATGCGGAACGGGCGGCTGTGGATTGCACGGACGCGGGAACCAAAACCAGGAAGCAATTTAATGCTTCCTTTCTGGAATTTCTAGCTTACATGACCGCGTTCGCTGGTCAAAAGTTATGTTCCGACCCTAAAACCACTGAAGCTGAGGTAAAAGAGTGTTTCGACAGCCTTATCGCTGGGTTTGCAGACACTGACGAACCGACCCGGAGCAATGTCGAAGTCGAGGTCCGCATGATTGCGTGCGAAATGGTGCTGAATGAAAAGATCTGGAGGTTTAGGGATTACGTCAAAGCATACTGCATTGGTGACTTGGACACGCTTCGTGTGACAAAAAGTGACTTGGCGGAATTAGAGGAGAAAACCATTGATACGAACCAGAAGGCGGCCGGTTCGTTCGCCTTTCTTGTCCGAATTAGCAAGCTGAGCGACGACAACTATAAAATCCCCTCTGGGGTCGCGGTCCTTGGATACCACCAAATAATCTGGAAAGCGATCGGGCGTTTTAGGGCTGAATTGGATACCGTGGTTGACTGATTCACAGATCGGCTCAGGGAAAAACTTCACTTGTTTTGCTTGACTTATTCAAAGTCATAGAATATTCATATATTGTGAAAATTCAAAAGCATTGAATATGAACGGAACTGAACCGGAAAGAGGCTGGTGTGAGACGTGCGGAATTGCTCGGTTTCCGCTACCTGATTACTTGCCCGGTGTATGGGCCTGCCCAATTTGTCGTGGACAAATGAAGCGGAAAAGCGAATTGAATCGAGAGGAACGGAGTATTTTCGCATTTCAAGAATGGTCGGATGAAGTCTGGACGAGCGGAAAGTGGGGGCCCTCACCTGGCGGCGCCGCAGCCAATTTGAAATGTGAGCGGAGCATGATTGACAAGCTTGCTGATCGGGGAATTCTCGAAAAAAGTGTTTATAAAAGAGACGGGCATTACGTTGTGATGATCTCAAGGCGTTCAATCGAGAAGGCAAAAGAAAACAAGGACAAGCGTGGCAAGTGGACTGATTCTGGAGCGGATTGATGAACTCGGGTGGCTCCCAAAATTCAGACTCTAATCTCCTCCGCATTAAGGCGGCGGCGCATCGTCTGGGTGTCAGTGTGCGGACATTGTATCGCATCATTGCGGAGGGTGGTTTGCAGTTGGTTCGTATTCGCGGGTGCTCCTGTCTGAAAGAGTCCGATTTGATTGCTTACGTTGAAAGGAATCAGCAAAAGTGAAATTATGATAAACACCATTTACAAACCTCGCGGTTCGCGGATATGGCGCTGGAAATTCCGGTTGCGACCGCAAGACGGGAAAATCCAAGACGTGTCGCTCGGCACGTCTGACAAGCAGGTGGCTGAAAAGTTCAGGGGCGAGCGCTTGCGGGAAAGGGAGCATGAAAGCGCCGGGTTCATCCCGCCAAAGGCCACCAGGGACGCGGCACGGCGTGGCTTGGCAGAACATTTGCAAGACTTCCTGGGCGACATGCGGCGGCGTGGCAAGTCAGAAAAGTATCTGGCAAACCTAGAATTTCGCGTTGGCAGGCTGATTTCGGAGTGTGTTTGGAATGTGGCGCGGGATGTATCGGCGGATTCGTTTCAATCCTGGCTGCGTACTCAACAGGAATTGAAGGACAAAACGGCCAATGATTATTTGGAAGCTGCTCGGTGCTTTTTCAACTGGCTTGTGAAACTCGGTCGCGTAGGGTCGAACCCTCTCCTGTCAGTCGAAAAGGCAAAAACTAAGGACGGCGCGGCGGAAGAAGTGCGGGCTTTTAGTGATGAGGAAATGTTGCGCTTGCTGGCTGTGGCTGGCGAGCGCAAGACGGTTTACCTGATGGCGGTCCATACTGGGCTGCGGAGATCGGAACTGGCCGCGCTCAAGTGGGATGATTTGCATTTGGATGCCGTGACGCCCTTCGTCAAGGTGCGGGCTTCAACCACCAAAAACGGCAAGCCTGCGGATATGCGGTTGCTTCCTGAACTGGCGGCGGCGCTTGGTGAAGTCAAGGGCAACGGCGCGGATGGGGATGCACCTGTCTTTAAAGGCATTCCACGAATTGAGAGGTTTTACCGGGATTTGAAGAAAGCCGGAATTCCGCTCCAGGATGCCTCTGGGCGCAAGGCTGTGTTCCATTCGCTTCGGCATACCTTCGGAACCAATCTGGCGCGGGGCGGGGTCGCAAGCCGCGTTGCAATGGCTCTGATGCGCCACAGTGACCGGCGGTTGACGGATAAGATTTACACTGACGAAAACTTGCTCGGCACCTGGGCGGCGTTTGACAGTTTGCCAAACTTTGGAGAGCGAGCATCACAAATAGCCTCACAGATTTTAGGCGCAAGCCGTCAAACCGTGGCACAAGCTGTCACAACGGGTGGCGGGGTGAATGGGGATAGAATCCTTGCAAACATTGGTGAAAGTCACGTTCTGACACTACCTGGCACAACAGGTCACAAAATGGGAAATGGCGGGAGTGGCGGGGCTCGAACCCGTAACCTCTGCCGTGACAGGGCAGCGCTCTAACCAATTGAGCTACACCCCCACTCAAGGGGAGGCGAAATCTACGGAAACTACGGGTCTGCGTCAAGATGAAGAAAATTCGGGCAGCAGACGCCAAGGAGGTGGGGGTGGGGAACCCCGCTGAAGAAACGTACTGCTACCCGAACGAATATAAATCTAGTCCCCAGTCGGATTTTGTCAATACGTTATGCTAAACCGTTGTTGCCCTCGTTCTGGCGTTGCCAAGCCCCGCATGCCCCCCTAAGATGATTTCCCCGGTCGCCCAGACGAGGCGCCAGACCGGTTGGCATGGCCGAATATAAAGTAAAATTCGAGGTCTTTGAAGGCCCGCTGGATCTGCTCCTTTACCTGATCAAAAAGGAGGAAGTGGACATTTATGATGTCAACCTCACGCAACTGGCGGCGCAATTCATCGAATACATCGAGGTGATGCGGCTGCTGGACCTGGAGATCGCGGGCGAGTTCCTGGTAATGGCTTCCACGCTCATGTACATCAAGAGCCGCGAGTTACTCCCGCTGGATAAGCAGGTGCAAACCGAGGGCGAGGATGAGGGCGAGGACCCGCGCTGGGAATTGATCCGGCAACTGGTCGAATACAAGAAATTCAAGGACGCCGCCGCGCAATTGCAAACGCTCGAAGCCCGCCAGGAAAATGTCTTCCCGCGCCTGCCGGCCAAACCCGAGTTCGCCGAGGAAACGCCGGGCAAGCCGGACGTGTCGTTGTTCGATCTCCTGAATGCGGTCAACGCCATTCTTAAACGCGTGGCCCAGCAGCCCGCCACGCGGGATGTCTTTGAGGACAAATGGACGGTCAGCGAGAAGATCGAGGAATTGATGAAAGCGCTCGCGGAACGGCCGCGCCTCAAATTTTCGGAATTGTTCGCCGGAGCGATGAGCCGCACGGAAGTGGTGGTGACGTTCCTCGCCTTGCTCGAATTGATTCGCCTGAAGCAACTCGTGGCCGCGCAGACGGAAGCCTTTGGGGAGATCGAAATTTGCCGCGCTGAACCGGTCGCACCCGCCGCAACTCCCGCGCCCGTCAGCGAGGCGGAGACGGTCGCACCCAACCATAATATTACGCCCCAACAACACGATTGAATGGCCACCAAAAAGCACAGAAGGCGCAAGATAAAAAACCTGAGCAAGCGGCTGGACAAAATATCTTCCCACGCCGATGAGAAAAACCTTCCCAAATGGGCGCTCTGCATTTCTTAATATTTTGCGCCTTATGAGCTTTTTCGTGGCCATCTCGTCTGCTGAAATTTATTAAAACATGGAACTGAAATTTATTTTGGAATCCCTCCTGTTCTCGGCCCAAAAACCGATGAGCCCGCGGGAATTGCGCGATGTCCTCGCCACCGCCGCCGCGAATGCCGAAGGCGATGAAGCCGTGAAGGCCCTCAAAAAGGTGAAGGAGGAAGCCCTCGTCGCCGCGCTGGAGGAACTGGCGCGCGAACATGACACGGCGGCGCGCAGTTACCGGCTCGTGTGCGTGGCGGGCGCGTGGCAATTCGTGACCCTGCCGGAATTCGCGCCCTGGCTCAAGGCCCTCGTCGGCCACAAGGCGCGCCCGGCCAAGCTCTCGCAGCCCGCGCTGGAAACGCTGGCCATCATCGCGTATCGCCAGCCCATCACCCGCGCCGAAGTCGAGCAGGTGCGCGGCGTGGCCGTGGATGGCGTCATGCAAACGCTGCTCGAACGCGGCCTCGTGGAACAAGTCGGCCGCGCGGAAGTCATTGGCCGCCCGATGACTTTCGGCACCACGGCGATTTTCCTGGAATATTTTGGTCTGCGCAGCCTCGAAGATTTGCCCGCCGCCGATGAACTCCGCCGCATCGTCGTGGTCCATCCCGAAGCGCTCGTTACCGCCGATCCCGGCCTCGCCACCGTCCCGCCGGATCAACTCCAGTTGCCGGAGGATGCAGCGCCGGCGGCCACTGCGGAAGCCAGCCCGCCAGCCCAGGAATAGGTCAAATCGGCGTGTGACTTGGCCGCGAAAATCCAAGAATCTATGTCGCGGAAACAAACGAATCTTATGGTTAGAGGGGTTTTCGTTTTGATTCTTCTTGCCCTCGTAATTCCAAACTATATTCGCGCGCGGTCAGGGCCAGCATCTGCGGCCTGTCTCAATAACCTTCGGCAGATTGAGGGCGCCAAAGAGACGTGGGCGCTTGAGAACCACAAGAGCACCAACTAGGCTCCAACATGGGACGATGTGCGTGTCTATACGGGTCGGGGAACAAATGGTACTTTACCTGTCTGCCCGCAGGGTGGTACTTACTTTTTGGGAAGACTCGGGGAGCCACCGAGATGTTCGATTGGCGGGCCACGTCACTCTTTGGATTACGATGATTCGAACGAAAGGAGATACAACTCGGTCATGGGATGGTTGGGGTTGGTTTCATTTATCGGACTCGTCATCACCTTCGTTCTGCCTAAAAAAGCAAGACCGTGAGTTTAATGGACGGTTGCAGTTCAGATTGAGTGGTTGTCAGGGAAATCGTTGCATTATAAACTGGCATCGTGAGCAAACTTGAGGAAATAGAGGCTGCAGCGGAAGCGCTGCCACCGGAGGAGAAACAGCAACTGATGCTGTTCCTCGCCACGCGGCTGCGGGCGCAAGGCCTCAAAATGCCTGAGCCGCGCAAGTTTTCCAGCGACCAGATGGCGGCATGGGTTGCTGAAGACGAGGCGGATATGAGCCGTTTTCAAAGCGACGAGTGATATTATTTTCGGCTCGTAATTGCATTATGCCGCTCCTACGGAGCTGGGAATTTCTAAAGCCCACTACTATAAACATGGCGCTCCTCTGGAGCTTGGATGCGGTCGGACGCAAGCTCCAGAGGAGCGCCATGAAGTCCTGTAGGTGACATACCATTTCCCATTGGTAATCGGTAGGAGGGCATACGAAAGCCGTTTTGTCGCCCTTGGTTCCGTCGCCTGGCGCTCCGCTCGGCGACAGGGCAGGCGCAGCGCGCCAGCCCCACCAAGAACAGTAACGAGATAGGCCGAGCGCCTTCGGCGAGGGAATTTGAGGGTTGACATTCGAGTTCCGCACAGGAGCATGGGGCCATGAGCGAAACGATACCACCACCCGGCGGCAATCCGCCCGAAACCAAGAATTCCGCGCTGGCGATCTGGAGTTTGGTCCTCGGAATTTTGAGCCTGGTTTGTTGCACGATTTTCGCCGCCATCCCCGGCGTGATTTGCGGGCACCTGGCGCTGTCACGCATCAAGCAATCGGCTGGCAACCTGAACGGCAAAAGCCTGGCCACCGCCGGGTTGATCACCGGTTACGTGGGAATTGCCTTGGCGATATTTTGGATCCCCTTGATGTTCGCCATTGCCGTTCCCAATTTCATCCGCGCGCGTGAAACGGCGCAGAAGAATGTTTGCGTCGAGAATCTCAAGGCGATTGGGGCAGCCAAACAGAATTGGGCACTGGTTAAACATAAAGGGTTAAACGACGTGCCAACGTTCGTTGACCTGGCGCCGTATTTGACTAATGGGCAACTGCCGAGTTGTCCGGCAGGCGGAGTTTATCACATCGGGGCGGTGGGAGAAGAGCCCACGTGTTCCATTCCCGCGCATCAACATGAGTAACGTCTCCCCTTAAAGCGACCGGGTTATTTTCAATTGTTCCTGCGGAACATCGGCGTTGGCTACTCACCCGCTGAAAATAAAACAGGTACTTTAATCTTTGAACCTTAAACCTGATGCTGTCATATTCGCCGCATGCGTGAAGCCTCATTGAAATTTTTGGAAAAGCTGGTCAATACTCCCAGCCCCACCGGTCACGAAGCCCGCGGTCAGCGTGTCTGGCTTGATTACGCCAAGCAATTTGCCGACAGCACCTACTCGGATGCTTACGGGAATTGCGTCGCCGTTCTAAATAAGGGCGGTTCGCCGCGGTTGATGCTCGCCGCGCACGCGGACGAAATCGCGATGGCGGTGAATTATATTGATTCCGAAGGCTTCATCTACGTGCGCAAGATGGGCGGCGTTGACGCGGCCATCACCAAGGCCCAGCGCGTCATCATCCACACCCGTAACGGCCCTGTCAACGGCGTGGTCGGCAATGTGGCCCCGCATCTCAGCCGGAATGATGACAATAATAAAGTCCCGAAAATCCACGATATTTTCATAGACATCGGCGTCAGCAGCACGAAGGAAGCGGAGGATTTGGTGCAGGTGGGCGACCCGATCACCTTGAACGACAATTTTGAATTATTGCGCAACGACCTGGCTGTGGCGCGCGCGTTTGACAATCGCATCGGCACCTTCGCCGTCGCCGAAGCCTTGCGGATATTGAGCAGCACCAAGGGCAAATTTGACGCGGAAGTCTGCGCGGTCTCGAACATCCAGGAAGAAGTCGGCCTGCTCGGCGCGCGGCAAATCGCGTATTCGCTCAAGCCGGATGTGGCCCTGGTGGTGGACGTAACGCACGCCACGGATTATCCCACTGTCAACAAGGCCCAGCATGGCAACGTCAAAATCGGCAAAGGGCCGGCCGTGACGCATGGCGGTTGCAACCATCCTGAAGTCGTGCGCCGGATCGAACAAATTGCCAAGGCCAAGAAAATTCCGCTCCAGCACGAAGCCATGTCCGCCTCGAGCGGAACGGACACCGATGTGATTTTCTGGACGCGTGGCGGCATCGCCAGCGGCTTGATCAGCCTGCCCAACCGTTACATGCACTCGCCGGTGGAAGTGGTAAGCCTGACGGACCTGGAAAAAATCCCCGAATTGCTCGCCGGTTTCGCCCGCTCGCTCAAGACGGGCGAGGAATTCAAGGTCAAGATTTAGGGAAGGGCGGAATGCGGAGTGGGGAATGCGGAATGGTCGCGCTTTGCAGCGTTCCGGCGGCCAATCACTTCCGCAAACGCAAAAATGGTTTCGCGGGCCATTTGTTCGGCGCTGAATTTTTCGAGCGCGGACTTGCGGCCGTTGATTCCCAGCGCGCGCGCGCGTTCCGGTTCGAGTAGTAGCGGTTCTAGAGCGTCCGCCAAGGCCTTGGGGTCGCCCGGTTCGCATAATGAGCCGCCGCCGGAAAGCTCCACCAATTCGGGAAAAGCCGCGTGCCGTGGCTGCACCACCGGGACGCCGCTCGCGAGGGCCTCGATCACATAAAGACCGAACGCCTCGCCATAAAGCGCCGGCACGGAAAAGACCGACAGCGATTGCATAAATGCCAGCTTGCCCGCCCGGTCCACATTGGGAAAAAACTCCACGTCATCCAGAAACACCTTCGCCCGCAGGCGGGCGCGCAAGGATTCCACAAGCGGTTCATCCGACGGCCCGCAACCGCCGCCGACCTTGAGCTTGAGATTTTTGACGCGGTTGCGCTCCTTCAAAATGATGAACGCCTCGACCAGTACATCAAGCCCCTTTTGCTGGCACATGCGCGCGAAAAAACCCAGCGTCGGCTGCGGCGGCACGGGAGCCGTTTCAAAGCCGGCGAGATTAATGCCGTCAGGAATCACCCGCACCCGGCTGGCGGGTAAACGCAGACGATCGCTCATCAGCCGGGCGAAATATTGCGAGGGCGGGATGAACAAATCAATGTCCGCGCAACGCTCTGCCAGCGTCTGCCAGGTCAGCGCCCGGTGCGAGTTCGGCAAAGCGTCCAGAAAAGTATCTTCTCCTTGCAACACGCAGGCGATAGGCGCGTCCAATTCCGACTTCAGCCGCCGCGCCAAACCCGCCAGCAGCACGTTTGAGAGGCAGATGACGTCGGGCTTCGGCTGGGTCTTGAGGAAGGCGATGAGTTGTTCGAGTTCGCGGGCCTGGTTGCCTTCCTCGCCGCGAATCATGGAGAGAGTGATGTCGCCCAGATCCGACGCCCGCGTCCGCGCCGCGCGGCCCGCGGCCAATTTCAGCAGACCGGGCGAGGCAAACAGACGGTGCATCCACTTGGGAGCGCCGCGAAACCATTCGGATTTTTGCTCGAGATAAACATTCACGCCATTAAAAAAAATGGGCGTGCCCCGCGTCTGGTCCTCTTCATCCAGGGTGAGCGGCAGATAAAGCGGGATCATCAACGCCTCGTGACCCTGCCGGCGCAACGCTCCGACAAGCGCATTATCGCGGAAACAATTTCCGCAATACATGGCCCCGGCGCCGGGGGTGATTTGGACGATGTTCATACTTTATCTTCTGTGTTCGCAATTTTGTTCGCGCCAGGAGGCTTTTTATTTCAGCAGGAACCGGTTTTGGAATCGGGAGTTAATTTGACTCGCCTAAATGCACAAAAGTGGCGCAAGGGTCAAAGCATTGCGAAGCTCAATTTGACGGTTTTGATGAAGGATTGCTGGAACGTTTTCTTAAATCAGCTTCGAATCCGGCATGCTCGGCGCTTTCCAAGCCTTCCCGCAACTTCGCCATGAGCTTGACGCCGTCCCGCGCAATCAAGGCGGCGACATCCAGCCAGAGACCCGGAAAGACGCGGCTGTGGATGATGCGATCCGTTCCCGCTGGAAGCGGGTGATATTCATCGTTTTCCAGCAGCCACCAATCCACGGCTTGATCCATCGTTCGCCAGAGCAGGTACTCCCGCACGCCCGCGCGGCGATAGGAAGCCAGCTTTTCCCGCGCGTCTATGGAAGTTGAGCTGGCGGCGACTTCGATAACCAGTTCCGGCGCACCCTGAAGATAACCCTTGGCATCGAGCCGAGCCTGTCCGCCGCACTCCGGCAGGATTCGCAAAAGAGCATCAGGTTGCGGCACGTCGTCCGGTCCGAGGCGAGTGGTGGAGTTGGTGGCGTGCTTGACGCCAAAGGTGGCGATGCCGTAGGTGCCGAGCCAGGTTTGAATCAGGGCGTCGGGTTCACCGTGTTGATCGAGTTGGATGGGTGAGGCCATATAGACAATTCCGTTGACCAACTCGGCCTTCTTTACTTCCGGCATCGCGTCGTAACGGCGGATAAATTCAAAGGCGCTAAGATGAGCGCCATTTTCCAGCGGTTGAAGACCAACGCCAGTCCACCCGGCGGAATGGGGTGTGGATTCGGTCGCGATCATGGCCAAATTGTAATTGTTTCCGCTGGAATTGTCCAATTCAAAGCCCTCAAGCCTTCGCCGCGAGTTGCGGCGAACCCGTCAACGGCTGACCGACGGGCAGGTCGTCCGGCAGCGGGACGAATTCCGCGATCCATTTCCAGAGTTGCGAAAAATCCTTGTTCACGTCCCCGGAAAGGCAATCGGTGATCAGGCCCGCGGCGTCCGGATATTTCTTGATGACTTTGCCGAACGAAAATTCGGGATCGTAAAACGCATAGACCAGCTTGCGCATATTTTCCACCCCCTGCCGCAGCGTGGTGGCGTAATCCGAAAAGCGTTCCGGCGCAAAATCCCGCTCGACAATGGCCTGATGCACCGCATCAGCGGCGAGCACGCCGCTCTTGAGGGCGAGCATGACGCCGGAGGAAAACACCGGGTCGAGAAACGCAAAGGCATCGCCGACGAGCAGCAATCCCTCGGTCGCGCAATGTTTCGAATGATGCGAATATTCGCTGGTGAGAAAATATGTTCCCACCGGTTTGCCGCTGGCGAGATGCTCTTTGATCCACAGGTTTTGCTCGATCTCGCGCTTGAAGATTTCCTCGGGCGATTTCACCCCGCCGCGCGTGAGGTATTTGCCTTCCGCCACGACGCCCACGCTGATGCGGTTGTTGTGTTGCGGGATGTACCAGAACCAGCCTTTGTCCGGCACATACGCCACGGTGGTCGAGCCTTCGTCAATGCCCTCATCGCGCTTTGCTCCCTCGTAATAAGTCCAGACGGCGACTTTGTTCAGGAACGGGTCCTTCATCCGCCAATTATTGCGCACGGCGGCGAACGCCTCCTTGCCCGTGCAATCCAGCGTGATCGCGGCGCGGTAATCGGCCACTTCGCCATTCTTCGCCTCCGCCCGCGCGCCGACGACGCGTCCGCCCTCCCAGATCAATTCTTTGACGGTGGTTTCCTCCAGCACGGTCGCGCCTTTTTCGCGGGTGTTGTCGAGCAGCATTTGATCGAACTCCGAGCGCAACACCTGCCAGGTTTGCGCCACGCTCTCGCGGTCGTAACGGTTGAAGAAATAAAACGGCAGGCTCGCGCGGCCGGAAGGCGAAACAAACTGCACGCTGTATTTTTTCACAAAGGCGGATTTTTTCATCCGGTCCACCAAACCCAGCCGTTGCAGCGGCTGATAGGTGAAGGGCAGGAGGGATTCGCCGATGTGGTAACGGGGGAATTTTTCGCGTTCGAGCACGAGCACGCGATGCCCGTGTTCGGCCAGCAATGCCGAAGCGGTGGAACCGGCCGGGCCGGCGCCGAGGATGAGGACGTCGTAGTTGGATGTGGTTTTCATTTATTATTAATATGGGTGGGGAGGATTTCGACAATTTCCGCGAGCGGTCGTTGCTGCGGATCATAAAGCGTGTTGCGCCGGCCATAAAGAACCTGTGCGCCGGTGAGCCCGAGGACCTGGTTGATTAATTTATCCGAGGCCAGCCGCAGATAGGCGCTGGGCCGGCTGGTGTGGGCAATTTTATAATCGTGCAGAATATGGCCGAGCGGCTGATGCTCCTCGAGAATTTGCTGGCGCGCAATCGGCGTGAACAGTTCCAAGTTGATTTTGATGGCGCCGAATTCCACCGGTTGATTGCTGCTGTCCAGGCGCAGGACCACTTCTCGGAAATAAGCGTCGCCTTTCCGTCGTCGGCCCAGCACCTCCAGGTGGACCAGGGAACCGTGGAACTTCTCGATCGTCGGCGTCATGTCGTTCTGATGCACGAGCAGCGTGTGATAAGGCTCCGGCACCTCTTCGCCGTCAACCCGGCTCAACGGCGGCAACGACTGCCCCGCCATCGCGTAAAATTCATCCAGCGGATGCACGAGTGCAAACCCCGTGGATTCCGCCGGGATGGTGGAAGCGTTCTCAGGCATAGCGCACATTTTTGTGCTGCGGCAGGAAAAATTCCTGCAAGAGCCGGTCCACTTGCAACAGACCTTCGCGGTTCAACTGGATGGTGTCGCCGTCCATGGACAGAAAGCCCCAATCCTTCAGGGTTTGCAGCGGCACGGCGAAGCGTTCCGCCGGCTCGACGCCGAATTTCTGTTTGAAATAATTGCTGCTCACATGGCCGAGCTTGAGTTGCAGCACGAATTCACGGATCAACCGTTCGTCGTCATTCGGCGTCAGCGCGCGATAAATGGGCAGTTCGCCCTGCTGCACGCGCGCGAGATAAGGATCGAAGTCGTGATGGTTTTGATAATGCGTTCCGCCAATATGCCCGAAGGAAGCGACGCCCAATGAAAGCAAATCCGCTCCCGCCCACAGGCGGTCGCGGTAAATGAATTTGGTCCGCTGCGGATTCTTGACCGCCGTGTAAGCGCTGGAAATCGTGTAACCCGCCTTCTCTAATTCGTTGAAAGCGTAATTGACCCAGCCGCGCTTGGTTTCCCAATCCGCCACCGGCGCGACCAGTTTGCCCTCGGCCTTCATTTGCTGATAGATCGTGGTGTTGTAGGGAATTTCCATTTCGTAAATCGTCACGCTGTCGGGCGACATTTCGATGGTTTTGCGGACGCATTCGCGCCAGTTGGCGTCGGTTTCCTCGACCATGCCGGCGATGAGGTCAATGTTGATCTGCGGAAAACCCAGTTCGCGGGCGTAACCGTAAGCGCGGGCGATTTCCTTGCTGTGATGCGCGCGGCCATTGATTTCCAGGATGTGATCGTCGAAATTCTCGACGCCCAGGCTCAGGCGCGTGACGCCGAGATCGCGAATCGCCTTGAGCTTGTGATCCGTGAGCGTGCCCGGCTCGGCTTCAAACGCCACTTCCTCAATTTCATCCCACGGCAGCAAAGCTCTCATGCCGCCCATGAGATGTTTGAGTTGGTCCACGGAAAGATAGGAGGGCGTGCCGCCGCCGAAATAAACAAAATTCACTTTGCGCCCGCGAATGCCCGGCTTGGCGGCGTAGATGGCCAACTCCTGCAACGTCGCGTCAATATAGGCCTTGATCGCCGCCGAATCCTTGTCCGTGTAAACGCGGAAATAACAAAAGTGGCAGCGCTTGCGGCAGAAAGGAATGTGCAGATAGATGCCGAGCGGGTTGCCCGGCTTGGGCGGTCGCTCAAGCGCGGCATACAAATCACCCACCTGCTCCTGTTTCCAGAAAGAAAATGGCGGGTAATTGGAAACGAAGTAATTGCCCACGGTGGTTTGCTTTTCCAACGGCGGGGCGGTGACGGGTGCGGGGATGGGGATCGTGGCGCTCATGTTGATTTTGGTTTCAGATTTCGTTGCTGCCTAATTCGTAAGATAACCGAATTCGTTCGCTGAGCTTGCGTTCGATTTCCTCCGCGCTGGCTGAGGGAAACTGCGCGCGAATGCCTTCGCGTGCCACGTTGCAAGATAACTCGTGCATTCTCAATGCAATCGCCAAACGCTCCTCGCCGGTCATCCGGCGGTAGCGTTCTATCTGGGTTTCGAGTGCTGCTTCGGGAGTCATAAGAGTTCATTTGGCCGCGAAGAGCGCGCTTTCAAAATCTGCCACGCGCGGCGGTTTTTTCCCCTTGCCGGGGACAAGTTTATGGCCTTCAGCCTGAAGCAATTTGATATGCGCTTCGATTCCGCCGGGATATTTGGGATTCAATTCGCCGCCGGACTTCACGGTTCGCCACCAGGGCGTGATGCGTTTTTTGCCTTCGGCTTGGGCCTCGGCGGCGGCGTGGGCGGCAATCCAGGCGAAAATCCCCGTCGTGATGGGACAACCAATGGATGTGCCGTGCTTGCGGGCGAGCGCGTCGCGGAGTTGGTTGATGGTCGTCAATTTGCCTTTCGGCACCTGCCGCATCAACGCGTCCACTTCCAGCGGCGCCGGAATGACCATCGTGCCCTCGCCCCATTTGCGCGTCATCTTGCCGGTGATGGGAGCGACCTTCGGAAAGCCCTTGCTGTCCGCCAGCTTTTCCTGCCAGGTTTTACGTCGGGATGATTTGGCGCTCATCGGATTGATAAGTCTAAAGTTGAAGGTTTAAAGCTCAAAGTTATTGCAGTTTCTTCCCGGCTGCGCCGAAGGCATAGACACTGCCATCGTCGCATCCGATCACAATTTCGCCGTCGGCCACGGCGGGAGAACTTTCCACAGCCTGGCCGATTTCATAGGACCAAAGTTCCTTCCCTTCGGCCAGCGACACAACATAGATGCGGCCGTCATCCGAGCCGACCACCACCTTGCTGCCGCAAACCACCGGCGAGCTGTCCACCTTGCCCCGCGTGGCGAACGACCAGACATTGGTGCCATCCGCCCGTTTCACGCAATGAAGCTGCTTGTCGCGCCCGCCAAATACGACCCGGTCCCTGGTTACCGCCGGCGAGGAAAAATAGGGAAAGTCCCGGTCGCGAAATCCCCACACCTTCTTCCCCGCAACCAGGTCCACGCACTGGAATTCGTTCTCGTAATGCCCATAATATGCGCAACCATCCAGCAGCGCCAGGGAACCGGCCACGTAAGCTCCTGCTTCCACCTGCTTTACTTCCTTGCCGGTGGCCAGCGTGATGACGTGCAGCATGGCATCGCACCCGCCGAAGGCCGTCTGGCCATCCGCCACGGCGGGCGAGCCATTGATGTAATTGCCGCTTTCGTACGTCCAGACCGGTTTGCCCGTGGCGGCATTCACGCAATGCAGCTTGAAATCGTAACTGCCGATCAAAATCCAGTTCGTGCCGCCGCAATTCACCCAATTGGGCGCGCCAAGGATTTTATCGCCGGTTTCGTATTTCCAAGCCAGCGCACCCGTGGCGGCGTTTACCGCATAAAGCGAGTTGTCCACCGAACCGGCGAAAACCCGGCCAGCCAGCACCAGCGGGGAAGATTCCACCGGGCCGCCGGTTTTGTAACTCCATAGTTTGTGGCCATCCGCCAGATCGAGCGCATAAATACTACCATCCCCGGAACCGATCACGACCTGGTGATCCACAATGGCGGCGGAGGATTTTACCGGGCCGGCGGTTTTGTAGCTCCAAAGCAGTTTCAATTCGTCCGGGAGCGACGCGGCGGCGACGCCGGTCAAGGCCTGGGAGCCGCGGAACATCGGCCAGTCTCCCGACGCGTACGCGGCGGAGTTGAGTATCAACCAAAGCCCGAAAATCGAATAGACCGGATTCATGCGTCAAATCAACTGAACGCTTGGGAAGTATGGCGCACGGCGAAACCTTTGGCAATGTAAATAATACTTACACGTATTATAAGATGCTCGCGCCTTGACCGCGCCTGGCTGCTGCAATTACGCCATTTTCTCGCTGGTTCGAATTCCGCGTTTCGCCCGGAAATCGCCGCCCGCGAGGCGATTTCAGGTAAAAGAAATATAATACGTAAACGTAGTATATTCTACCACTAGTAACCCTTTTGAGAATTTAGGCGGCGTTGCATTCCTATTCCACAACTTTAGGTTTGACCATGATCCAAAGGGCGAATATCAATTCACGCGAAGTTGCGCCGGGCGGATGATTAATACTTACACGTATTAGTTATTCCCGCCTCCGAACTGCCAGCTCGCCGCTTCAGGAATGCCCACACTGGACAAAACGATGCAGAAAGAACGAGGCTGGCGCAGAGGATTCAAATTCCGATGCGAGGAGTCGAAATTGTGCAAGTCAATCAAGGTCAATTATTTCCGTGGAATATGCCAATCGCAATGCGCAGGCGGTCGAGAAATGGAATGGGGACTGCTTAGGCACTTTGCTTGCAAATTTCCACACGGGACAGAACGCTGTTGTGGAATTGTGAATAAGATTTTGATGGTTTGTCTTGATTGATAAAACTGGAATAAAGCATACTAATGCCGCTTTAAAAACCGGCAGCCAAAATTACCCTCTACTGTGAAGTTCAAGCCCAAGCAAGATAGCGCGGTCGCTGCAAAAATCACGCGCGGATTCACGTTGATTGAATTGCTGGTGGTCATTGCGATCATCGCGATTCTGGCAGGCTTGTTGCTTCCGGCGCTGGCCAAGGCCAAGGCGAAGGCCAAGGCTATTGAGTGCCTGAGCAACTTGAAACAATGGGATATTGCGCTTCAGGTTTATGTCACGGACAACAACGACGGAATACCGCGTGACGGCACTGACACGAATGGCACGTATGCGCCCTTTACTTCGGCCACCACCGGGCCTGGCAGTCCGAATGATTCTACGTCCTGGTTGAATTTGTTGCCGCCCAATGTCGCTGAGAAGCCAATCAGTTATTATTTCAACCTGTCCCAGACTTCTCCCCTGGCGGCCAATCAGGTATTGCCTTATCCGGGCAACGGCATTGGCAAGATGTATGAATGTCCCAGCGCCCCGACCTCGCCGAACGATCATTTCTATCAAGGTGGCCAATACGGCTTCTACAGTTACTGCATGAACATTGACTTAAAGCTTCAAGCCTCAATCGTAGGCAACGGGGTGGTCGGCAACGACTCTCCTTACCCCAAGATGCCAAGGATGAGTCAGATTCGATTTCCTTCAGTGAGCGTTTTCATCATGGAAGAAGCTTTTAGCCCCACCCAGGAAAATTATACGCCAACCCCCGCTGACAATGGCATTTATCCGGCCGAGCGTTGGTCGAATTTTCCGAAACGCCATAATCAAGGAGGTGCGCTGGCCTTCATGGACGGGCATGCCGGCATTTTTAAGTGGAGTTACGTTTACAATCCAAACGCCAATCCTTCCCGCCTCGAAGCCATGAATCCGGATATCTGGTGGAATCCGAACCGGGACATTCCTTGAGCGGACGCGCTAGGATTACTTGCTGAATTTCCGACCAACATCAACCCAGAAAACGAAACGCAACCCTCCAACCATGACAACGACCCTATGAAAGCCAAACTTACCCTGCTCGCAACCTTGATGACTATGTTCCTGGGCACAATCGCCTCCCAGGCAGTCGTTATTTTCCAGGATAATTTCACCACCTATCCCGCCGGTCCCTTTGCCGCCAACCCCCCGACTTGGTTCGCGCCGCCCGGCGATGCGGCATACGCCACTAATATCGGCATTAGTTCGCCGGGGCTGGGTTCCGGCACCGTGGTCATCCAGCAAAGCGCTCCGGCATCCGTTCAAGCCTGGGCCTTGTTTACCAACGGTGTTCCGGGCTTGAGCATTTCGCTGCCCAGCTCCGGTCCTGGCAGCGCCATCACCAATTTCACCGGCACTTGCTATTATTTTCCCAGCAATGGCCCGGTGGCTGCATTATATGCCAGCTTTACCATCAACGTCACCAGTGCCTTCACCAATACCAATGGCAATTACTATGCGATGTTTGTGAACACCAATTTCAACCTCCATCCCAGGATTTATGTGGTCACCAATTCCGCCACTCCGGGTTTCTATCGCTTGGGCATCAATAATAACAGTCTTCCCGCGACCCAGACCAACAGCCAGGAAATTGTTAACGAAGACCTGGCTTACGGCACCACATATAATGTGGTATTCAGGCAGGTGCTCAACACAGGATTGTCCACGCTGTGGGTGGGCCCGGCTAATCCGCCTAATGAAACCACCTTTACCTCCAGCAGTAGCTTCTCCGTCAGCCCCACTGCGTCGCAAAGCGCGGCGATCTTGGGAGGCGGCATCATTGAAACGTACACCACGGGCACCAATGTTCCGAGTTTCACAGCCTTGTGCGGCTTCGGCTTCCACTCGGGCACGCTTTACGGAACAGGTAATGTCATCATCGGCCCCTTGATTTGCGGGACAACTTTTGCCGACGTGGTTCCCGGAACCGACGGCGCCAATCCGGCATTCATTACCATTCAACCGGCCAATACCACCAACTTCGTGGGTGCGTCTGCAACCTTAAGCGTGGTGGCTGGCGGCGATCAGGATACGATTGGTTACCAATGGTATGGCCCGAGCGGTTTGATTGTCGGGGCAACCTCCAGTAATTATACGATTGCCAGCCTCGCGTCGGGGAACGCCGGGAGTTATCACGTGGTGGTTTCAAACGCCGCCCTGCCGGCGGGCGTCCCTTCGTCGAGTGCCACATTGACCGTCCTCAGCAGCGGCGCAGCGCCCACCATCACTGCCGGGCCGAATAGCACCGGCGTGGTTGGTGGCAGCGGGTCTAGTTTTAGCGTGACCGCCTCCGACGGTGGCGCGCCTATGACCTACCAATGGTACTTTGGCAGCAATCCCATCGCGAACCAAACCAACGCCACGCTCACCATGGGATCCGTCGGTTATGGCCAGGCTGGAACATACAGCGTGAAGGTTTCCAACTTTATCGGCAGCACCACGAGCACCAATGCCACGCTGACCGTGAACCAGCCGACGCTCGTCACGATTGCTTACATCCGCTCACTGCTGGACAACACCAATTTCAACACCAACGGCACCTCCGCCTTGTTCACGATTCAAGGCACGAACAATACCTGGGAAAACCAGACCACTGCCGGCAACTGCGAATTCAACGTCCAGGACGGCACCGGTGGCATGAACATCTTCTGGTCCGGTGCGGCTGCCTCCACCTACGAACCTCCCGCCGGCGCGGTGCTCAAAATCACCGCACCGCTGGCCGAATTCGACGGCATTTTGGAAATGGAGCCGGTTTTTGGCAATCCCTTCCATCTCGTGACCGTTATCAGCACGAACGGCATTCTGCCCACCCCGATGCCACTGCCCTTTGATCCCAACATACTTAACAATCCCACCAACATGCAGAAACATTTGATGTCCTGCTATTTTGTGGCCTCCAATGTTTTCCTGGATGTCGGCCCCGGCAACACCACTTTTGGCGATGATGCCAACGAGCCGCTGACGAATGGAGATTATAGCGTTTACAGTCTCACCTTCTCCAGCCCCCTCACCCCGACCAACCAGACCGCAGTCACCACTTCCAACGTTCTGGTCACCAACCAGATTGGCCAGACTTTTGATATCTTTTACAACGATCACGTCCTTAATTTCATTGGTGCCACCAAGCCCAACGGCCCTTGCACGGTTTATGGTATTTTGTCCATCCACAATACTGCGGTGCCTTACACGAGCGGTTACGAGTTGGTTGCCACCCGGCTCGCCGATATCATACCTGCGCTCCTATTCACGAACGTAGTTACCAACATTGTCCGCTTCGGTGATTTGGCGACGAACACCTTTGTTGAAAATGTTCTGCAACCGGGCGAGACCTTGACGATGAATGTGGTCGCTTCCGACCCCGGCGGCGGGACCGTGACCGTCGGAACCCCGACCGCAACCAGCGGAACCTGGGGTGGCGTCACCGGCAATGGTGCTGCAACAGCCACCACATCATTCAGTTACACGGCGCTTGCCTCCGACGCCGGCAACACGATCACCTACACCCTCCCGGTGACGTTCAGCAGCAGCGGTTTCAGTTCCACCTACTCGTGGACCATCTATGTGCCCACAACGGTGGAACAAAGCATCCGCATCACCGAGGTGCTGCCTTTTGCGTCCAGCAACACCAATTCACCGGCTTACAACCCGCTGGGACGTTCCCTTCCTGAAAGCAGTAGCGTCTCGTACGATCAGTATGTGGAGATCGTGAACGCCTCTGGCGGCACCGTGGGCATCAATCACTGGAGCATCGGCAATGGTTCGACCGTGCTGCATCAATTCACCGGCGGCGAATCGCTCGGTTCGAGCAACGCCGCCATCGTATATGGCGGGCCGCTTACGGATCCGGATCCGCCCACCATTCCGGGACCGGTCTCTTACTCTTCCCCCATTGTTGAACCTGCCAGCACCGGCAACGGTCTGACGCTCACCGGTGCCGGCGGGGTGATTACCCTCCATGACAACCTCGGCAACCTGGTGGATCGCGTGGCCTATCCCGCGGCAGGCTCCCTGGTGCTGAACAGCAACTTCAACGCGACCGGTCAATCCGCATCCAGTTACCCGGTCTGCTCCTACTCGCGGTTTCCGAACCTGAACAGCCCGCTGATTCCGCAGACGTTCATCAGTCAGTACTACGTCACGCCCGGCACGCAATATGATGGCGGCCCGTGGACGAGTCCAACCACCGTGCCGACCGGCGTCACCGGCATCACCCCCGCAGTCTCAGGCAGCACCGTGAGTTTGGGTTTCACGGCCACCCCCGGGAACGCGACCACCCTGTGGCTGGGCAACTCCGTTCAGTTGCCGTTCTCGGTGCTGACGGGCGGCGTGTTCACCAATACCGCCGGTTCGTACACCATCTCGAACGCGCCCGCCACCTCGCAGTTCTACTTTATTACGACGCCGTAATCCGGATAGAACCAGAATGATTCACCCAGGCGCACCGGTCTTGATCGGTGCGCCTTTTTTATTGTTCGACTGACGCATGAACCAACCGCCGACGGACGATTTCAGCCAGATCGCGTACCCTCCCGGTTTCCGCGCCCGGCGCGGTTTGAATTGGGGTTTCCTCGGCCTGTTGTACACGTCGTTCTACATGTGCCGGTACAACCTCTCCATCGCCAATCCCTCCATCAGGCACGAACTCGGATTCACGCGGGCGGACATGGGAATAATCATCACCACCGCGCTATTGGCTTACGCGTGCGGCCAGATCATTAATGGGTTGATCACCGACAAGATTGGCGGCAAACGCGCAATGCTCACCGGCGCTGCGGGCACCATTGTGATGAACATTTTTTTCGGAGCGGCTTCCTTGTGTGGGACACTTCACCCCGAACTGAGCGATGCGGAACATCCTGCCGGTCGCTGGCTGGTCCACCTGAATCTCTTTCATACGGAGATATTTTTCCAATTGCTGATGCTGTTTGTCGCCATCCGCGGCATTGACGGCTATATGCAGGCGTACGGTTCGCCCGGCTTTGTCAAAATCAACACCGCTTGGTTCAGTCACCGGGAGCGCGGGCGGTTCGCGGGGATTTTTGGATTTATGATCAACCTGGGCCGGGTGGGGATTTTCCAGTTGGGACCGGCCTTGCTGGCTGGATTCACTTTTTTGTGGATGTGGCAAATACCCCCGCTGCATTGGCGCTGGCTGTTTTGGATTCCTTCCGGGATTTGCGCTTTCATAGCGCTTGGCATGGCCTTGACGGTCAAGGAAACGCCGGAAGCGGCGGGCTTTCTTCATACTCATGCGGCGGAAGCTCCATCCGCCGACACCGGAACTGAATTGGGTTTTTTCCAATTGGTCCTCAAAATAGTCACCCACCCCACCATCTGGATTGTGGCTTCGGCTTATGCCTGCACGGGAGCCGTGCGGCAGGCTGTGGATTTGTGGTTCCCTAGTTATATGAAGGACAAATTTCAAATGGACCTGGCCTCGGATAAATTCAAGTGGCTCCTGGGGTTTGGGATTCCATTTGTCGCCTCGGCCGGCTCGCTGGCCTCGGGTTACATCTCGGATGTTTTGTTCAAAGGCCGGCGCGCCCCGGTGGCCGCGGGGCTTTACTTCCTGGAAACGGGCGTCATCCTGCTGGCGGCGCAATTTCACACGGCCAATACGGCCATTTTTTTCCTGGTGTTGATTTCCTTAACGGCAAACTCCACGCACTCCATCCTTGGCACCGCCGCCGCCATGGACATCGGCGGCCGCAAACAAGCGGGCTTCGCTTCGGGAATCATTGATTCGTTCCAATATTTCGGCGGCAGCCTCGCGGGAATTGTCCTCGGCAGATTACTGGACAAAAGCCTGGATAATTATTTCTATTTCATGGCGCCATTCGGCTTGATCGGCGGAATTTTAATGCTGTTCATCCGGGGCAAAATCAAACCGAAGGCCGGGACGCCACTCTCGGCCGCGCCCGGAGCTACGCGTAAATGATGGAGCGGAGAGTGTAGGCGGGGCATCGTCACGTATTGCGTATTGCGTGTTCCGTTTTTTTCACGCAACCCGCAACCCGCAACCCGCATCCCCAAGAAGCTAAAGCTTGAACTCCAAACCGCGAATGTCCAATATTCACCCTCTGTATTGGCCTGTTGGTTTCGGAATTAACGATGTTTTCCTTTATCCTTAAGCGCCTGCTGCACCTGATCCCGATTTTGCTGGGTGTTTCGCTGCTGACTTTCCTGCTGATGTCGCTCACGCCGGGGGATTATTACACGCAGCTTTCCCAGAACCCCCAAATCTCGCCGGAAACGCTGGCTCAACTGCGCGCCAAACAGCACTTGGACAAACCCTGGTACATCCAATACGGCTACTGGTTGGGCAATGCGGTGCAAGGCGACCTGGGCTATTCCGTCGCCTATAAAATTCCCACAAGCCAGTTGATCGTCAGCCGGCTCGGGAACACCTTCCTGCTCTCGCTCGGAGCCGTGGCGCTGTCGTGGTGCGTGGCCGTCCCGCTCGGAATATGGGCGGCGGTGAAAAAAGATTCCTGGGTGGACCGCTTGTGTTCCATGATCGCCTTCGTGGGACTGTCCGTGCCGGACGTGCTGCTGGCGCTGCTGGCCTTGATGTTCGCGGCGGGAACGGGCTGGTTCCCGGTCGGCGGCGCGCAAAGTTCGCTCGCCGATTTGATGACCCCCAGCGAGCAGTTGTGGGACCGGGTGCATCACTTGATCCTGCCCACCATTGTCCTGGCGGCCAGCGATTTGGCCGGCATCATGCGCCAGATGCGCTCCAATTTGCTGGACGTTTTGCGCAGCGAATATTTGACCGCCGCGCGCGCGCGGGGCGTCTCGGAAAGCTGGGTCATTTACAAGCACGCCTTGCGCAACGCCATCAATCCGTTGCTGAGCATCTTCGGGCTTTCGCTGGCGGGCTTGCTGAGCGGGGCGTTCATCGTGGAAAACATCATGGCGTGGCCGGGCCTCGGGCGGCTGACGATGGAGGCGCTGCTGGCCAAGGATTATCCGCTGGTGGTCGCGAGCGTCGTGATGGCCGCGGCTTTGCTGGTGGCGGGAAATTTCGTCGCGGACCTGTTGCTCGCCTGGAGCGACCCGCGCATCCGGCTGAAATGAAACAACCAAGCTCAAAACCGCAATGGCAATAGCCACAAAAACGCACTGCAGGCACAAAACAAAAGAGCTATGACCAAAAGTTTGCGCGATAAAACTTCTCAGGTGAATGAGCCAAACCGCCCACTGGTAATCTTTTTATTCCCCAATTTTTTGCGCCTTTTGTGCCTCTTGGTGGCCATTTCTTCCGCCGAATTTGAATGAACGCCGAACCGCAAATCTCCGAGCCCGAAAAGACCATCCCGGCGGACCCGATCATGCATTCGCCCTGGCAGATTTTCTGGCAACGGCTGCGGCATCAGCGCATCGCGGCGCTCGGTGGAATCATCCTCGTCCTGCTTTACCTCGCGGCTTTGTTCGCCGGATTCATCGCGCCTTATGGTTACGAGCGGCAGGATCGGGACCGGTTCTTCCATCGGCCGACGGCGTTGCGCATTCAAAACTGGCGGCTGGCCGTGCAGGGTTATGAACCCGCGCCCGGCTCGTCGAAATATCAAGCGATCAAGGGAGACGCCGCGCCATTGAGGTTTTTCGTCAAAGGCGAGAAATACGCTTTGTTCGGATTCATTCCTTGCAGGTTGCATTTGTTCGGGCCGTCGGATGCGAACCACCCCGTTTGCCTGCTCGGCACGGACCAATATGGCCGGGATATTTTTTCACGCCTGTTGTACGGCGCGCAAATATCGCTGTCCATCGGCCTGATCGGCATTGTGATCCGGTTCAGCCTGGGGATGATCGTGGGCGGCATCTCGGGTTATTTCGGCGGGATGACGGACTCGGTCATCATGCGTCTGTGCGAATTAATCATGTCCATTCCGGCGCTTTATTTAATCATGTCCCTCCGCGCGACCTTTCCGGCGAATCTCAATTCAACTAGAACTTATTTGCTTATCATCGCCATATTGAGCCTGATCGGTTGGGCCAGCACGGCGCGGGTGATTCGTGGGATGGCGCTGTCCTTGCGCGAGCGGCAATTCGTTCTGGCGGCAAGGACACTGGGCCAGAGCAATTGGCGGATTGTGGCGCGGCATATTTTGCCGGGCACTTTTTCCTATTTGATCGTGGCGGCGACGTTGAGCGTGCCGTATTACATTTTAGGCGAAGTGGTGTTGAGTTTTCTGGGCGTGGGCATCCAGGAACCGGACGCGAGTTGGGGCATCATGCTGAACGCGGCGCAGAACCCCGAGTATTTGACGAACTATCCCTGGCTGCTGGCGCCCGGCGTGGCGATTTTCGTCACTGTTCTGGCTTTCAACTTTCTAGGTGATGGTTTAAGGGATGCGGTGGACACGAAGAGTTAGAGAATTGCAAATGTCGAATTTCGAGTTTCGAGTTTCGAATGAAGAGACGGATCGGCCCGATTGGCTCTGGGAATTCGCCATTTGAAATTCGTCACTCGAAATTTTCAATATGGCACTACTAGAAATTAAAAATCTAAAACTGGACTTCATCGCGGGCGACCGGGGTCTGCGCGCGGTGGATGATGTGTCCATCACCATCAACGCGGGCGAAACGGTTTGCCTCGTCGGCGAGAGCGGCTGCGGCAAGAGCGTGACGGCGCTGTCCATTGCGCGGCTGGTGCCGACGCCGCCCGCTCGTTACGTGGGCGGGGAAATCCTGCTGAATGGCCGCGACGTGCTCAAAATGTCCAAGGCCGAATTGCGCGACATCCGCGGCGGCGTGGTGAGTTACATTTTCCAGGACCCGAGCGCGTCGCTGAACCCGGTCTTCCGCGTGGGCAACCAGATCAAGGAATCGCTCAAGTTGCATCGCCCGGAAAAAGCCACGGACGCGGAAGTCATCCGGCTGCTGAAACTGGTGGGCATTCCCGCGCCGGAATCGCGCATCAAGGATTACCCGCATCAAATGTCCGGCGGGATGCAGCAGCGGGTGATGATCGCGATGGCGCTGGCCTCGGAACCAAAACTGTTGGTGGCCGACGAGCCAACCACGGCGCTGGATGTGACGATTCAAGCGCAGATTTTGGATCTGCTGCTGGATTTGAAGAAGCGGCTCGGCATGAGCATTTTGCTGATCACGCACAATCTCGGGATCGTCGGCGACATGGCCGACCGCGTGGCGGTGATGTATGCCGGGCAGGTGGTCGAAATGTCGCCCGCGCTGGATTTGCTGCGGCGTCCGCTGCATCCGTACACGAAGGCGTTGATGAATTCCGTGCCGAAATTAAGCGGCCATCTCGAGCGGCTCTCGGCGATCGGCGGCAACGTGCCGAGCCTGGGAAATTTTCCGCCCGGCTGCCGTTTCTTTCCGCGCTGCCCCTCCGCGCATCCCGAATGCGCGAACACGATGCCGCAATTAGTGGAAGTGCAACCCAACCGCTGGGTGCGGTGCCTGTATCCGAAGGAATTGTGATGAATAAGGAGATTCATTGTGTCGCGAATACAAATTCCAGATGAACCGGGTCAATTTCGCGTGATAAAATCTTATGCCGGCACGCCGCTTATCATCAACGACAAGACGGGGAAAAAGCGCATCACCATTCCATGCAAGACACGCGAACAAGCGGAAAAATTATGCAAGCGGCTGAATTCTGGCGAACATGACGGCCAGGTTTACTCACAATCCTGAGACTCGATCATTTCCATGGCCAAAAAGCTCCAGTGGAGCCGGGGAATATTCGCTGCCGCCTCTCTGGCATTCGATTTCATTGCGGAGGTAATCAATCTGAAAAGCGAATGTTTGCAAAGGCATGACCCGCGTGGTATTAATTCAGGCAGAGGAAGGTCGTTCTTTGAAATCTTGTCGCATTGACGGCGCAGGCTCGGAAATCTGGTTGCGTGTAATTCACGCATTCCGGCTTGCGGTCAAAGTGAGTCAAACCATGTCAAACTCGGTTTGACCACGGGGAGAAACCGGTAAAAAATCTCAGGATTTATGCGGGTACAGAACCCATCGCCCCGGGGTTTAAGACCCGCAGCGAAAAACACTCGCGCGCATTTGGAAATCCAAATGGCACTCGCTCTTGCATCCGCCCAGCTTGTCGCGCCATAGCGGTCTCCACGACGGCGGAGGATGTCAAGGAACGAACACCTCTTACCGGGGCAAAAATCACCCGTGACCGGATGAATTCGCAAGGAATTTCAACCTGGAAATATCTCAATTTTCCTCGACTCGCGGGATGAATTTCATATCGTGCGGCATGGGGAAGAAAAAAGGAATTATCGCGGCGCTGGTGCTCGTCATCGTCGTCGGGGTGGTGGTTTGGATATGGCCGCACGGCGAAGGACCTTTGTATCAGGGGAAACACCTGAGCGCCTGGGTGAAGGAGCTGCCCGGCAAGGGAAGTGGTACTCCCGGCATCACCTGGGCGCCGCTCGTCACGAAGCAAAGCGCGGGTGAATTGGCGGCGGTGGACGCTGTCCAGCACATCGGGACAAATGCGCTGCCATTTTTAATGGACGAGATGCGGACCAAAAAGCTTGGGGCAATTGAGGAGGCGGGCGCCTTGTGGAATCAGTTGCGCGATAATTTCACGCGCACCTTTCTCCATCAGCAACCCATTACGACCATGACGACGGGCATTCGTTACATGACTGCTGCGGAATGGCGGCACTGGGACGCCGCCAGGGGATTGCACGCGCTGGGTCCACTGGCCCGACCGACCATTCCAGAACTGGGCAAAATATTAAACCAGTCCGACGCCAGTCCGGACGCTGCTTACGCCCTGGCCGGAATGGGAACGGAGGGAAACGCCGTGCTCATTCAATCACTGACCAACATGAATAATTGGGTCGGCATGTGCTCCATGTGGGCGATAGGCCAGACCCGGACCAACACCAATGCGGTGGCCCCATTGATGGAAGTGCTAAAAGACAATCGTTGGGATTTGCGCATGGCGGCGATTTGGTCGCTCGGGGAAATTCGCGCGGAACCAGCGTTGGTTGCGCCGGCGCTGGCGACAAACCTCAGTGATACCCAGCCCAATGTTTATTCCATGACCGAGCTGGCGCTTGCGAAATACGGAATAGAAAGTTTGTCAGCGCGCGCGCTCACAGATTATCTCAAAGGTCCCAAACTTCATGTGCGGATGGCGGCCACGAATGCGTTGCGGGTTTTGCATCCCAAGGAAGCGGCGGAGGCGGGGATTAAATGATTGAGCCTTGAAGGCTGATACCTGTTAGGCTGCTTAACTCGCGACTTTCCTCACTTTGGTCTTTGAAGGCCGCTTTAAACTCCTTTTTGTAGCAGAAACGGCTTTGGTGATCGTGGCGCCGTGCATGATTTGTTTTGGGTCCTTCACCTTGGTCAGGGAGTTGGCGTAGGCGTCTTTTACCAATTTTTTTACGTAGGCTTTGGGAAAATCATCCTTGTCGGGGACGAGAATATATCGGTACTGATTTCCCTCGCCCAAAAGGATTTTCTTCGGATCGGCAATTTGCGAACCCCAATAAAATCCGAAATGCACATTCCCCGAGCTTCGCCCAACCGCGACGGAGCAAAAGGTGTGTCCGACGCGATCCGTGGGCGACCAGCCAAAGGCGAGCGCGTTATAATTGTCGTAAATGAGTTCGTTGCAGTGCGGATATAAGTCCCAGACGAAAGTCCGCAGCCATAAAGCGCATTCCTGAATGTCTTTCGGAAAGGGCTTGAGAAATTTCCGCAGGTCCTTGGTTTGTTCTTTGCTCATTATAAGCTCAATGTTCCGACCTCTTCAACAACTCCGCCAACTGGTCTTTCCATAACGCGGCCAGCGTGTGGGTTCCGTGACCGCGCGTTCGGTCGCTGAGAGGGATGATGACCGCCGATCCTTTGGGCACACGCTTGATTTCGCGTTCGAGGACGCCCAATTCCGGCGGGTTGATGAGGTCATCGGCGGAATTCACCGCGAGCAGCGGCGCCTGGATTTTTTCCAATTCCGGGTTGGGATTGTAATCCTCGGAGGCCTGTAGCGCGAACATGACATCATTGGCATCGGCGGTTTTCAGGGCATTGGCAATGCTGCGGTCCAGCAACTCGTCCGCTTTTTTTAAGGTGGGCGCTTCCTTCTGCCGTTGCACGGGATTGCTGCCCATGAAAAAAAGGATTTCCTCGGCCACAGCCAATCCGTCCGGCTGGGTTTTGTATTCGCCGACGAGCCATCCGGGATCGTTGCGGATCGAGTCAATGATGGCGCGCCGCCAGACGCGGTTGCGCCCGGAAATCTCCACCGGCAGACTCGCCAGCGGCATGAGCGCGTCCATGAAATCGGGATGGATTTCGCCCCAAAGCCATGAGTGCATTCCGCCCATTGAGGTGCCCATGACGAGCCGCAGATGATTGACCTTCAATCCATCGGTGAGCAGGCGGTATTGCGCCTCGATCATGTCCCGGTAGCCGTAACGCGGAAACCGCGCGTGCAGGCCGTCGCTCGGCTTGCTGGACTGGCCGTGGCCGATGCCGTCGGGCAACACGATGAAATAATTTGCCGCGTCCAGCAATTGTCCCGGCGCAAACAATTCCCCGGCGAATTCCGCGCGGATGAAACTGTTGCCATTGCCCGTGGTGCCGTGCAGAATTAAAACGGCGTTGGTGACGATGCCGTGCTCGTCCTTCCGAGGCGTGCCGAGGGTGCGATAATGGATGCGGAGTTCCGGCAAAACCTGCCCCGATTGAAAATGAAAATCGGGGATGGTGTAATCGCCCTGTTCCGGCGCGGGATAATCGGCGGCGAACAGAGAGCAGGTGCCGGCGAAAAGCAGGAGGCCGGAAAGCAGAGCAGGGGATTTCATGTGTCAGCCTTAGGTGCGCGCCTGTCGGCGGGCGATGGAGATCGAGTACACTTGAGCGCGGAAGATCGGAAGCGGATCGTCGGATAGTTCAATGCCATCCGTCAGGTGCGTGGGGTCAAACGTCAGCGCCCGCTCGGATTCGGCGCTCTTGGCGTCAATCGCCGTGAGCCGGATGGTTCCCAAATCCACTTTCCGGCGGTCCTCCGGCCAGACCGAAGTGGCATCGGCGGTCGGGTCGCCAGGATTGGCAAGTTGCACCAGCAACCGGAACGCAACAAGCGATTTGGCAATGCGCGCCTTGAGTTCATCAAAAAGGAAATCCGGCGACTTGGCAGCGGCGACGGCTGGGTCCAGATGTTGCTCGCCGGCCAATGGCACGATTTGATAGCGGGTCGCTTGTCTCTGGCCGCGGGCATTGACAAAGATAAACGCGTTGTTGCCGTAGTAGGAATAGGTGGCAAAGCTTGCTGGTTGCGGGTTGGGTTTGGATAGGAACGCAAGCGTTCCAGGATGCGTGCCGAGGAATTGCTCGACCGGTGTGGGCTTGGGACTGTCCGGCTTGGTGGCGACGACGCTGGCGAAAAAGCCCACGAAATCCGCCGGCGTGCCGGCCACAAAACCGTTCTGGCCGTTCGCGACGATGTCAGTGATGGCGCCGCCCGGCAGCTTGAACCGGATGGCCATGCCCTTGGGATTTGAGTTGGGGTCGCCATCGGGAATTTGCGGCACACCCGTGGCATCGGAAAAGCGGGCCACGACGGGGATGGAGGCGCCATTGAAGTGAGCGGCCCGGCTGAGTTCCGCCGCCGCCGGGGATGGCGTGAACGTGCCTTCGCAGACAATTCCCTTTGCGTGAGCGAGGCGGAAGCCGGGATGACTGCCGAAAGCCTGGAGGAACAAGGACGCGGCTTGTTCAGCCAATGGTTCAGTTCTGGATGAGGTGTTACCAACTGTATTTGCAGGCATAGTGAGCTCCTGGTGTTTGGTTTGGTCCGGCCCGATCGAAGCCGGTTTCGGTTGCGATTTTAAACATCCTGGGATGGTCACGCCAGTATTTATTTTGAAAAAACAAGCGTCGCGATTTGCAAGGGAGGGGTGGGGTGCGCATCCTGCAACTGTTCCTGATTTTGGCAGGGAAATCGCGCTGCGATTTCCCCGTCGCCGAGCGCAGCGTCAGGCGACGGAACAATGGCGCTGTAAAACGGCAAGCCGAAGAATTGCGCCGCTGCTGAACGCGGCGCGGATGGCGCAGCGCGCCATCCCTACCCGGAAAAGTTCCCGGATACGCCCGGCTTTGGGCGCTTGGGCAATTCATTTGTAACCTAGATGTGGCTCGCCTTTTAATCGCCAGTGGTTATCATACGCCCAAGAAACATGGCAAATGCAGTCCAAACTTATGGGCCGGAGCGGTTCATCAACCGGGAGTTGAGCTGGTTGGAATTTAACCAGCGCGTCCTGGATGAGGCGCTCGACCCGCACAACCCGCTCCTGGAACGGGTCAAGTTTTTCTGTATCACTAGCTCCAACCTCGACGAGTTTTTCGAGGTGCGCGTCGCGGGCATCAAACAACAGATGGAAAGCGACGTGGTCGAGCGCAGCGTGGGCGGCCTGACCGCGACGGAGACGTTGCGCGCCATCACCAAACGCGTGCGGCGGATGGTGGAGCAGCAGTATGATTGCTGGCGGAAACAGTTGCGGCCGGCGCTCGCCAAGCATGGCATTCAATTTCTTTCGTTTGACCAGCTTAACGAGATTGATTCCGCCTGGGTCGAGGAATATTACCAGGCGCAGGTGCGGCCGGTGCTGACGCCGCTGGCGCTGGACCCGGCGCATCCGTTTCCGCAACTGCTCAACAAGTCGCTCAACATCATCGTGCGCCTGGAGATGCCGCACGGTGCCGAGATGCTGCGCCACCTCGCCGTGGTGCAGGTGCCGCGCGTGCTGCCGCGCCTCGTCCGGCTGCCCCGCGAGGACGCCCGCCAGGATTATATTTTTCTCGGCAACCTGATCGGCCACTATCTCGCGGACCTGTTTCCGGGCACAAAGATTCTCGGCTACTGGAATTTCCGCGTGACGCGCAACAGCGAATTGTACATTGACGAGGAGGAGGCGGCGAACCTGCTCAAGGCCGTGGAAAACGAACTGCACAACCGCCGCAAGGGCGACGCCGTGCGTCTCGAAGTGGAGCAGGACTGCCCGGAGGAATTGCGCGACGCGCTGCTCGGCACGCTCAAATTGGCCGAGGAGGATCTGTATGTCATTGACGGCCCGTTGAACCCGACGCGCCTGATGGCGATTTACGAGGGCGATCACTCGCCGGAATTGCGCGACCCGCCGTTTGTCGCGCCCGTGTCCGCGGCCTTGCGGGACCACGCGGATTTATTCGCCGCGATTCGCGAGCGGGATGTTTTGCTGCATCATCCTTACGAGACTTTTGACAGCGTGGTGAAACTGCTGGAAAAAGCCGCCGCGGACCCGCGCGTGCTCGCGATCAAACAAACGCTCTACCGCACCGGCGGGGATCCGCGCATCATCGGCGCATTGATGAACGCGGTGCAGAACGGCAAGCAGGTCACGGCGGTGGTGGAATTGCGCGCGCGTTTTGACGAGGCCAACAACATCCAGTGGGCGCGCCAATTGGAGGAAGCGGGCGTCCATGTGGTCTATGGGCTGGTCGGCTACAAAATCCACGCCAAAATGTGCCTGGTGGTGCGCCGCGACGAAGACCGCATCCGCCGTTATGTCCACCTCGCCACGGGAAATTACAACCCCACCACCGCGCGGCTTTACACCGACCTGGGGCTGTTGAGCTGCCGGTCAACCCTCGGCGAGGATGCGACGAATCTGTTCAACCTGCTCACGGGCATCTCGCAGTTTCAAACCACGCGGCGTTTTCTCGTCGCGCCATTTGAGTTGCACGCCAAAATGATTTCATTGGTCCGGCGCGAAGCGGCGAACGCGCGGAAGGGTTTGCCCGCGCGGATCATCTGCAAGATGAACGCGCTCGTGGACCGGGAAATCATCGAGGCGCTTTACGACGCATCCCAGGCGGGGGTGAAAATTGATTTGATCGTACGCGGCATCTGCTGCCTGCGACCGCAGTTGAAGGACATCAGCGCGAACATCACCGTGCGCAGCATCGTGGACCGTTTTCTGGAGCACAGCCGGGTGTTTTATTTTGAGAACGCCTGCCAGCCGGAGATTTTTGTCGGCAGCGCGGACTGGATGCCGCGCAATTTTTACCGGCGCATCGAGGTGATTTTTCCGGTGGAAGACGGGAATTTGCGCGAACGCATCACGAGCGAAGTACTGGCGTTGGCGCTGGCGGACAACGTCAAGGCGCGGATCATGAAACCGGATGGATCCTATCACCGTCCGCGCCGGAAATACGGCGAAACCGCGCATCGCAGCCAGGCGGAATTCATCGCCCGCACGCTGCCATCAAGCGCCCCGCGCGGCGGCCCCGCCGAATCGAAATATCCCCGGGTCAAACTCGCCCCCCGTCCAAATCTCAAGGCCAGCCAGCCCGCGTGATCCTCAAATAAGTCTGGTCTCCCGCACCGTGACCATGAAATTTAAACCGCGGATGCACACGAATTGACACGGATGGGAACGCGAAAAATTAGCTTTCGGAATTCTCCTCAACCCGCACCAGAAAGTGAGCGTTCTCCATTTGCCAAAACTCCCCTTCTGCAATTCTGAATCCGTGTTTATTTGTGTGCATCCGTGGTTGAATAGAGTTCTTACGCCTTTCGGCTGCCTTCGGCGGGGGGGGACACGCTCCAGGAGGAATTCTAGTTCCCAATTGCATTTTGCTTCAAAAATTTTTCGAACCGGCTTTTCAAAAAAAGGTGAATAAATATTTATCGCGAGCGTCGAGTTGATATGTGGTGGTCCATGGTTTCAGGGGGGGATGCGGGACGCTTTTGCGGCTTGCCTCGCGGCCCCGGCGGTTTAAAATGGCAGGATGAAGAATATGGTTTTATCGGTTGCGTTGCTGCTGGCTTTTGCCGGCGGTTTGTCCGCGCAAGTCACCGTCGAAGTGCTCATGGATCAGAACCAGTTTTTGCCCAACGAATCCACTCCCGTGAAAGTGCGCATTGTGAACAACTCGGGCCAGACGCTCCGCTTCGGCGCGGAGGACTGGGTCTCGTACTCGGTCGAGGCGGCGGGCGGATTGATTGTGCTGAAGACCGGCGACGCGCCGATGGCGCACGATTTCGAAGTGAGGGCCGCCGAGATGGCGACGACGCAGGCCGATCTCGCCCCGTGTTATGACATTACCACGCCCGGCCGTTACACGGTGACGGCGACGGTGCGGATCAAGGATTGGGACAAGAGCATCACGAGCGCGCCCAAGAAATTCGACGTGGTCCCCGGCACGAGATTATGGGAGCAGGAATTTGGCGTGCCGCAGTCTCCCACGAACCATAACCCGCCCGAGGTGCGCAAATACATCCTGCAGCAGGCGACGCTCTCGCGGCACACCCAGCTATATTTCCGGCTCACCAACGCGGGCGAGTCGCAGTCGCTGCGCGTTTTTCTCATCGGCCAGATCATTTCCTTCAGTGATCCGCAAATGCGCGTGGACCAGGACAGTAAGCTTCACCTGCTCTATCAGACCACGGCTCATGTTTATAGTTACACCGTGATTAATCCGGATGGCGAATTGGTCGTGCGCCAAACTTACTTCTATGCGAATTCCTCGCCCCACCTGAAAGTGGATGCAGCGGGAAATATCTCCGTGGTGGGCGGCGCGCGGCATATGGCTGACAACGACCTGCCGCCAACGCGGAAATCAATTCTTACCAATGACATACCGCTGCCCGTACCTTGACCCGGCCTGCCGCATACTCGCGCTGGCGCTCCTGCTGTTCAGCGCGAATTCCCGCGCGCAAAATGTAGTTTTACACCTCCGCAATGGCGACCGGATCGCCGGCGTCATTCTTTCCGAGACCACCAACCAGGTAACCATCTCCAATGCCTGGGCCAATGGATTGGTGGTGCCATTGACGCAAATCGAAAAGCGCGAAATTCCGCTTCCTGGCCTGGACGGTCTGGCGTCCACCAATTTGGCCGCGACCAACCTGGCGGCGTCCGGCAAGACGAATCTTCTGGCTGGCGCCTTAACGGGCAAACTGCCGCAGGACACGAATACATTCTGGCGCCGCTGGAGCGGCGAGGCGGCGGTCGGCCTGGATATCGAGCGCGGCGCGACCGATCACCAGCTTTATTATACCAAGGGCAAGCTTACTTACGCGCAGGCTTACGAGAGTGATCCCAAGGAGTTTTTCCGCAATTTCCTCAATTACGATTTTGCTTATGGCAAAACTGACGGCACCACTTCCGACGACCGCCTGAATGGCAGTTCCAAGCTGGATTTCGATTTGACGCGAAGATACTATCTTTACAATCTGGGCGGGGCCGGTTTTGACAAGGTGCGCCTGATCGATTTGCAATATGAAGAAGGCCCGGGATTGGGCTATCGTTGGATCAACCAGTCGAATTTTGCGGTGAACCTGGAGGGGGGCGCGAATTACCAGGTGCAGGAACGCACCGATGACACGCGGACGGAGAGCTTCTATTACCGGGTGGGCCAGGACCTGACCTGGAAGATCAAGAAGGACATGATGCTGACCGAGAAGTTCGAGTATTTTCAACGGGCGACCTACGCGCAGCAATTTCGGATGCGCTTTGAATCAACCTTGAGTTACGCGCTGTTTCTCCATTTTGCGCTGAACTTCACCGTGATTGATTTTTACGACACCCAGCCCACGGCCACGGTGCCCAACAATGATTTTCAATTTCGCAGCGCCCTCAGCGCGAAGTTTTGAGCAAGCCGGGAAGGTGGCGGGAAGGAGCGGTCTCAGGCGGCCAGGTTGCGGGTTTGCAATTGCAGAATCTTGCCCGCGATTGCCGGAAGGCTGGAAAGCACGAAATCATGATGTCCGGTCCCCACCCACGGGGATTGCAACAGCATGGAAACGCAACCCAAATCCCGGGCGGCACGGGCATCCTGCCATTTGTCGCTGATGACGAACGAGCGCTCCAGGTCCAGATGATATTTGAAGGCGGCCTCGGTGAGCAAACCGGGCTGCGGCTTGCGGCAGGAGCAGTGGTCCCCGGCGTCGTGCGGGCAGACCAGAATGTCATCCAGCGGAAAGGTCTCGCGAAGCTTGGCGTGCATGGCGTCCAATTCCCGGCGGGACAGCGTTCCATGCGAAAGCCCCGGCTGATTGGTGGTGACAATCAATAGAAAGCCCGCCGCCTTGAGGGCCGAGCACAGCGGAGCGGCCGCGGGGTTCACCACAAATTCCACCAGCGTCAAGGGGGTGCGCTGAGATTGCCGCTCCACACTGGGCAAATTCAGTATGCCGTCTCGTTCTATGAAAATCGCCGTCTTCATACTTTCGAGTTAGCATAAAGCTCGCCTGATTTAGCACCACCATGAAATATCTTTTCTCCGGGCGGAATTCGGGGTCTTCCGCACCTTTTTTGCTCGCAAATTTGAGAACCTGGCCCGGCGACGCTCTTCAATGAGGACATTTTTGTCCAAAGTTGGCGCGGTTTCGGGCGGTGCTGGACGGGAGGGCGGGGGAGCCGCCAGTCAGTCGCACGCAAAGAGATGGCGACCATCCAGGGTCAAATTGACCAACTACCGGACGATTTGTCCAGTAGCGAGGCAGGGTTCGGGAACTCAGTAAATGCTATCCACGGCCGAGGCCCGCAACTGCATGGACTTCAATATGGGCATCGCCCGGACGAGGGCGCTTTCCTCCGTCTGGCCGCGAAAACTTTTCATGACGAACCGCACCGCCGCCACGGCATCCCCGTTCCGGTCGCGCAACGGCATCGTCACATAGACAATCTCCTTTTCCTTGCGGAAAAAATTCTGGCCCTGGTTGATGACTGAGAGATCGTTCTTTTCGCCCGGCTGTCCGATTTCCTTTTCGTCATTGCTGGCCACCAGCCGCGCTTCGGTCTCCTTGGGCGCGAGGACCAAAACCTTCACCCCCAGCAAGTGCGGATATTCCTTCATCACCTCCCGCACCATGGTCTGCGCAAACGGCTCGCGCGGCTTATAGGTGACGCGCGTATCGGTGAAATAACTGATCGAGTCCGACTTCGTCCACAGGCCAATCTTGCCGGCGGCAAAAGCCAGGTCCGTCATTTCCGGCAGCGCCTCATGACCATCAACCAAAACGTGGATTTTTGGTCCCAAGCATTCCACCGTCAATTGATGCCAGACTCCACGTTCAAAATGCATCTCCTCGGTCCGTGCCTTGCGCATCCCTTTGTCAATTTTGAAAAAGCCAATCGTGTTACCCAGTGCGCTCGCCCGGGCGTAGTAATAATTATTTGCGTCTTGAATGCGAAACGCCAGACCTGCCATTTGCTCATTGGTTCCGTCCACTAATTTGAACCGGGTGCTGAAGGTAAAGTCCCCAAAGGTGTTTGTCCCCAGGACAAGTATCGGGAAATGTTCATCCGTGGGGTCCGACGCCACCTGGCCCACCACCGTTTTGGGCGCGGTGTCGGGAAGATTGGGGTTGATCGGCGCGAGCGCCAGCGGCATGGAATCCATGAGCACTTTCCATGTGCCAGGGTTGCCGGCGCCGCTCACGATGCTGGTGCAGCCAACCGGAGGTTGATTCGTGGGCATCTGGCTCCAATCAAACTGAAGTTCGTCCGCGCGCAGCGGCGACGCCAGCAGCAGGCAGCCGAGCCAAAAAATTTGTCTTTGCATACCCTCACACCATAACAAAGAACAGCCGGGCGACAAGTGTTTGTCCCCCGGCCCCTAAAGTTGGATGTCCTTACCAGCGGAGGCTGACAGCCTAAAGGCTGGACACCGAACCGTTACGGTTTCCAGATCATTTCCGCCACCGACTTGCCCGCCGGAATAAACGGCAGCACGTGTTCGGTGTAGGGCACGATGATGTCCAGCAAGTAGGGTTGATCGGAATCCAGCATTCGCTGGATGGCCCCGCGCAGGTCTTTCTTGTACATCACCCGCTCGCACGGCACATTGAAACCCTTCGCGATGGCGACGTAATCCGGATAAATATTCTGCATCTTTTTCGGATCGCCCAGGTAGGTGTGGCCGCGGTTGCCGTCGTAAAACTTATCCTCCCACTGCACCACCATGCCGAGGTGCTGGTTATTCATGATGATGGCCTTCGCCGCAATCTTCTCGATGTGCGCCGTGGCGAGTTCCTGCACGTTCATCAGGAACGAGCCGTCGCCGTCAATATCCACCACCTGTTTGTCCGGGCGCGCCACCTTGGCGCCCAATGCGGCGGGATAACCAAAACCCATCGAGCCCAGGCCCGCGCTCGTCAGCAATTGCCGGGGAAATTTATATTTATAATATTGTCCGGCCCACATCTGGTGCTGGCCCACGCCGGTCGTGATGATCGCCTCGCCCTTGGTCAATTCGTATAACATCTCGATCGCCATTTGCGGCAGAATGACTTCGCTTTCCTTGCCCGTAAGATGGTTCGTCATGTGCTGCGATGTCACCACTTCTTCCGTGACGCGGTAACTGAACGGCGCTTTTTCCTTCCAATCCGCAACCTGCTTTAACCACGCGGTGAATTTCTTCTGGATCGCTCGTTTGCGGATCAGCGCGTTTAATCTTTCGAGCGCGTATTTGACATCGCTGACGATGGGCAGGTTCGCCGGCTTGTTCTTGTTGATCTCGGACGGGTCCACGTCAATGTGGACAATCGTTCCCGTCTCGCAAAACTTTTTCACGTTGCCGGTCACGCGGTCGTCGAACCGCACGCCAAAGGCGAGCAGGAGGTCCGCGCCGTGGGCGATTTTCCGGGGAATCTCCGCGTCGTTTTGTTTGGGCGCGAACTCGCCGCTCACCGCCCAATTCGCGTAAGCCGCGCCGTGCATCCCGAGCCAGCGCAGCGATAACGGATGCGTCTCCGGGAAACACCCGCAGCCCATGATCGTCGTGGTCACGGGAATTTGCGCCGCCTCGGCGAACTTCACCAATTCCGCGCTCGCCTCGCCGCTGATGATGCCGCCGCCCACATAAAGCAAGGGCCGTTCGGATTTCTCGATCAGCCCGATGATTTCGTTCAACTCGAGGTCACTCGCCTTTTTGTCCGGCTCATAGCCGCGCAAATTGATTTCCGTGGGATAAACCGGCTGGGCTTTCGATTGCTGGATGTTCTTGGGCACATCCACCACCACCGGGCCGGGCCGTCCGGTTTGGGCGATGTAAAAAGCCTCTTTGATCACGCGCGGAATATCATTCACGTCCGTGACCAGATAACTGTGCTTCACAATCGGCAGCGTCATGCCGAAGAAATCCGTTTCCTGAAAGCCGCCCTTGCCAATCATCGCCTGCGGCACCTGGCCGGTGATGACCACCATCGGGATGGAATCCATGTAAGCGTCGGCGATGCCCGTGACCAGATTGGTCGCGCCCGGCCCGCTGGTAGCCATGCAAACGCCGGCCCGGCCCGTGGCGCGGGCATAACCGTCCGCGGCGAACGCGCCGCCTTGTTCATGGCGCGGCAGGATGGTGCGGATTTTGGATTTCGTGAGCGCCTGATGGAATTCCATGCTGGCGCCGCCCGGATAGGCGAAAATCACTTCCACGCCTTCACGCTCCAGGCAGGCGATCACAATTTCACTGCCCTTCATGGCGGGCCCGACTTCGGCGCGTTTGCGGGCGGGCAACTTTCTCGGGGACTCAATCGTTTTACTCATGCGGTTTCTTTAGTTTGTGGCTGGCCGTCCTGGGTTGCGACAAAAAAACCCACGACCGTTGCCAGCCGTGGGTTTTTGTCGAAATTCAAGTTAGTTTCGACAAGTCCCGGCGGCATCGCCGGTTACGACGACCGCTAGAGCCAGAACTTGTAGAACATTTCCAATCATTGGCGTAATTCTAGCCAGCAAGCAGAATACGGTCAAGCCCTGATTCCAGCCAATCCAAGAACGGTGCACTGCAATTTTTGTACGCCGACCCAAGTTGGCGAGTCGGTTCCGCAGAAAATATTCTCTTCTCAAGCGATCTTAAGCGGTACGAAGCGGTACGAAGCGGTACGAAGCGGTACGAAGCGGTACGAAGCTCGTCTTCACGACCGGTTCAACTGGTCGAAAAACGACAGTCAAACCGTCAAACGGTTTGACTGAGGCCGATTTACAGCAAAACCGCCGCGGCGGACAAGGACCGCAGACCCCACCCCGCCCCCCCCCTCAAAAATAAGCGGTACTAGCGGTAATAGGTGGAATTACGGGCCTTTCATGGCGCCCGATAGGCGGCAATAAGTCGTCAAACGGAAGATTCGGCGGCGTCTCTTGGGCGCTGAATGTCCGCGAAAAGCTCCGCGCACGATCGCGGCCATCCCGCCCGGCTTGTCCACCAGAGCGCCTTCCGACGGCGAGAGATGTCAAAGAACTGCCCCTCCTTACGCGGCAGAAATTACCACACGTTCGGCGTCACGCAAAGAAATTTTGCCGCAAACGAATATTTGCGGATGAAAAGAAATAGATTGCATGCGCTCGCTTCAAAAGCTCCAGCGGAGCGCCATGTTTATAGAACGATGATTCTAAAAAATTCCCAAGCTCCGTTAGGAGCGGCATAGGGTGTGATTAAAAGAGGGTGAGAAGTGATCGAGTCAAGTCGGCGCGCGCGGCCAATGGAGGTGGGTATGGGTCTCCCTCCCTGCCATTTGAATAAATGGCGGGGAGGGTTGGGGAGGGGTGGCGCTGATTTTCCATACCCAGCGCCAGGTATGCTAAAGCAGCCCCTCTCTCCATCTCTCTCCCCACTCAGCCGTGGGGCGAGAGGGCCGGAACGCGATTGGGCCATTCAAATGTTTGTAAACGCGCAGCCGCGTATATTCGCCTCAGACCAAATCTGGCGTTCGCTCACCCACCTTTAATCAAACCCAGCGGCTTGAATATTTGTCATTCATGCCGCTCCTCACGGAGCTTAAAAAGTCTTTTGAGAATTGGATTTCTATAAACGTGGCGCTCCGCTGGAGCTTCGGACTCGTCACGCTCCGCGCGCCGCCAGATTTTCCTTCACCGCAACGACGCAGCGGGCGCAGATGGTGGGATGTGCCGGGTCCGAGCCGACATCGGTTTCCCAATGCCAGCAGCGCTCGCATTTCTGGCCGTCGGCTTTCGTCACTTCGGGCACCCAGCCGGCGGCAGTGCCGCTCGTTTCAGAAATGATTTCCAGTTGGGAAACATTCAGCAATTCCTGAAGTGTGGCCCGATGCTCCGGTTCCACTCCAAGGGTCGCGCGGTTATAGCCGATCAGCCGCACCTTGGCTTCGAGGGCCTTGCCGATTTTCTTTTCCTGCCGGGCCGTTTCCAAATGGGGCAAAACCGTTTGACGTGTTTCGAACAGCCGTTTCCACAAAAACTGCTCGTCTTCAGAAAGCGCAAACTCACACTTCATCCAATCCGCGGCATGCACCGATTCCGCAAATTTTACCGGCAAAAATTCCCACGCTTCGTCCGCCGTGAAGGCCAGTATCGGCGATAGCATTTTGCACAAACCCGTCACGAGCCGATGCAAGGCGGTTTGTGTGGAGCGGCGGCGGTGCGAATTGGCGGCGTCGGTGTAGAGGCGGTCCTTCACCACGTCGTGATAGATGGAGGACAATTCCACGGCGATGAATTGGCTGACTTTTTGATAGACGACGTGGAACTCGTATTGGTCATACGCGGCGATGACTTCGGTTTCCAATTTCGAAAATTCGCCGAGAATCCAGCGGTCGAGGCCGGTCAATTTGTCATCCGGCACGGCATGTTTCGCGGGATCGAAATCAAAGAGATTCGAGAGTTGGTAGCGCAGTGTGTTGCGGATGCCGCGATAAGTCTCGCTGACTTTGTTGATGCGCTCCTCGCTCACCACAATGTCGGTGCGATAATCCTGCGAGGCGACCCAAAGGCGCACCACATCCGCGCCGTATTTCTTTACGTAGGCTTCGGCGGTTTGCGGCTTCTCGTAACCGGCCTGCCTGCTCTTGGAAATTTTTTCGCGGTCGGCATCCACCATGAAGCCGTGGGTCAACACGGTTTTGAACGGCGCGGCGCCGTTGCCGGCAAGCGAGAGCAGGAGTGAAGATTGAAACCAGCCGCGATGCTGGTCGCTGCCTTCGAGATAGACGTCTGCTTGCCAGTCTGATGCGGCGTGTTGCGTGTTGCGTGTTGCGTGTTGCAACTCGGGACGGCGCATCAGCACGGCGCGGGATGACGAGCCGGAATCTATCCACACGTCCAGTGTGTCAGTGGATTTGGTGGCGGGAGTTGCGCCTAACCAATTCGCCGGCTTGACTGAGACCCACAATTCCGCGACGGATTTCTCAAACCAGATATTTGAGCCGTGCTGCTCGATCAAGGCCGCGGTATTACGGACGATTTCCGCGTCCAGAATATCGTTTCCGTCGGCATCGTAAAACGCGGGGATCGGCACGCCCCAACTCCGCTGGCGCGAGATGCACCAATCAGGACGGGTTTGCACAGCGCCTTTGATACGGTTGACGCCCCATTCGGGAATCCATTTGACGTGGTCAATTTCCGCCAGCGCCTTCTCTCTAAAAGTAGGAGACGACGCGAGGAGACTCTGGCTATTTTCTGGCGCGACACCTTTCTGAATTGCTTCGACCTCAACGGAAAAGCGACCATCCGAATGCAGGACTTCACGCAATAATTCTTTGACTGTCTCGATGGTTACCTTGCGTTGGTTCAGTGCTACATAGGCGGCGACACGCACCAGAGAACCTTCCAATCGCGTGACGCTGCCTTGGATATTCTCTGCGAGAAAATTGATTATTTCGTCGGGAAGATCTGCCCCTATTTCCTTCGCTTTGTGATTCAGGATAGTCAGGCGCGCTCGGATGTCCAAAGGTTCGGCGGATTCCGGAGAAGTGAGTCTCCTTACGTCGTCTCCTACTAAGTTCGGAACATGATCAATCTTGATGAACCATTGGTTCATCGCGCGGAAAATGATCGCGGTCTTGCTGCGCCAGCAATACGGGTAGCTGTGATGATAATTTTCCTGGTGCAACAAAACATTCCGCACCCGCAGTTCGTGAAGGACGGCTTCATTCGCGTCGCTCTTGCCGTGTTTTTCCAGGATGGTTTTGCCGACCATTTCCGCCGGCATTTGTTGTTCGCGCGGCAAATCGTTCGTGTAAGCGAGGCAGCCGTCGTCATCCACGGGGGAATAGATGGGCAGATTATTTTGACGGCCGAGATTATAATCGTCCAGACCGTGACCGGGGGCGATGTGGACAAAGCCCGTGCCGGTATCATTCGTAACGAATGAATCACCGGCGAATAGCTTACCCGTGCGCGCGCAGAATGGGTGTTGATACTGCAATTGGCCGAGTTTCTGAATCGGGATCGGTTCGGTGGACGCAACGGACCATCCGCATTTTTGTCCAACCGCAGAGACCAACATTTCCGAAACGATATACTTCTCGTCGCCGACGTGCACCAGTTGGTAATTGAATGTCGAATTGTAAGCTACGGCGAGATTCGCGGGCAACGTCCACGGCGTCGTCGTCCAAATCACTATGAATGTTTTTTCGCGACCGAGGACAGGAAATTTTACAAACACGCTCTGACTGACGTGGTCGTGATACTCGACTTCGGCTTCCGCCAACGCGGTGCGCGCCGGGATGCTCCAATACACCGGCTTCTTGCCGCGATACACAAAACCCTTTTCGACAATGTCGGCGAAGAGGCGCAGCTCGTCGGCCTCGTATTCCTTGTTGAGCGTGAGGTAGGGATGGTCCCAATCGCCCAGGATGCCGAGGCGCTTGAACTGGATGCGTTGGAGGTCAATGTATTTGCGCGCGTAGGCGTCGCACGCTTTGCGGATCGTAGCGGCGTCGGTGTTCGTGTCGCCCGCTTTGCGCATGTCCTGGGTGACCTTGAATTCGATGGGCAGTCCGTGGCAATCCCAGCCGGGGATGTAGGGGGCGCTTTTGCCGCGCAAGCTGTGATACTTGACAATGATGTCCTTGAGAATTTTGTTCAACGCGGTGCCGATATGAACATCGCCATTGGCGAAGGGCGGGCCGTCATGGAGGACAAATTTTTCCGCGTGGGCGCGCCGGGCCTGGATTTTTTCATAGAGGGCCATCTGCTGCCATTTTTCCAGGCACTGCGGTTCGCGCGCCACGAGGTCGGCCTTCATGGGAAAGCCGGTCTGGGGCAGATTCAATGTATTTTTATAGTCCATGATCGCGTCTCAAGGGATTCGCACGGTAACAGCAGATGAAATGAGTGTCAACGCGGCGACGGGCTGGGAAGGCCGGATTTTGACAGAATAGACAGAATTTGCGGAATAAATTTAGCAGCGCCAGATGGCACAGATTTCACAGATAATGATTGGGAAATTAGCGCGGGCCGGTTCAGCCACAGCCTATGGCGATTATCGGAGTCTCTCTCCACTTATTCTTAATCTGTGAAATCTGTGCCATCTGTGGCTAAAATTTTTCTCTCTGGCTGAACAATTCTGTCCATTCTGTCGTTCTGGTAATTCTGTCAAAATCCGGTTTTTCCTTTCGTGTTTTGTAGAGGCGGATTATTGACAGAATGAACAGAATTTACCGAATGGGAAGGGGACCTTCGGAATCGTTGGAAAAAAAGAAGGCCGGCTTCATTGCTGAAGCCGGCCGACCCAACTGCAACCATTTGCGCTAAATTGAAAGTTTGGAGTGGAACAGGGCGAAGAAAACGACGATGCGGCAGAACAGGTAGCTCCACCATTGCGCCTTGGTGAAGTTCCGGACAAACGGGGCTTCGACCCGCTTCACCGGCGCGGGCGCGGGGGCCGCGGCTGGCCGAAAGGGCCACACATCCACCGAGAACCAGAGCGCCAGCACGAACAGGCAGGCGAACGCGCAGATGATGGGGCTATGGCCGAGAAACTTCACCGCGAGGGCTTCAGGTCCGAGCAGCAGGCCCAGGCGAAAGAACGCGATGAGCACAACGAAACCCTTTTTACCAGCCGGTGGCTTTTGATTTTGTGTTTTCAAATGCGATTCCATATTCAAATCTTCAGACATCATCCACTCTCGGAGCGCGAAATCAAAGTTGAACGAATACGGATTCCGTGTCGGGTCTAATGCGGATAGTCCCGGTTTTGGATTTTCGATTGGCCGTGGCGGCGTTTCTATGGCAAAGTCCACGCATGTTCAAAGCTGATCATCGAAACGCGTTGTCCGGTGACGCATCCAGGCGCTGCCCCGATTTTTCTCCCTCGCCCACGACGAAGGAGTGGGAGAGGGCCGGGGAGAGGGTCATCTCATTTAGCAGAACAGGCGCGGGCGCAAGCACGGACCTCCTCCTCTCCCCGGCCCTCTCCTCCATTTCATGGAGGAGAGGGAGTGCCATCGCTGCGGATTTGACGAGAGATGTCGGCATCCACCCGAAGTGCGCCGGGCGCGGAATGCCCGCCGGCGCGCCGCGTGGGATCGGTTTGCGCTCCGGGACTACGCCTCTCCGCTGATCGCATCATGGCCTTCTTACCGACTGAGCAGTTGATCGCCCCGGAAAACGAGCCGGTCTTCCCGCCGACTGAAATCGCGAGGGCGCTCAAATTTCCCGCCCACTTTCTTTGGGGCACCGCCACGGCCCCGACCCAAATCGAAGGCCACATCGCCAATGAATGGACCGATTTCACGGCCCGCGATGGCAGCAATTGCCGCATCGCCTGCGACAATTATCACCGCTACGCCGAAGACATCGAGTGGATGGTCAAGTTGGGGGTAAAGGCTTATCGCATGGGCATTGAATGGTCGCGCCTGCAACCCGCGCCGTTTGCCCCGCTCGACCAGAAGGAACTCGCGCGCTATTGCGATCTCCTCGACCTCCTCAAGGCCGCAGGGATCCAGCCGATGGTGGTGCTGCATCATTTCTCGAACCCGCCGTGGATTTCCGCCAGCGGCGGCTGGCTCAACCCCGCCACGATCACGGCATTTGTGGATTACACCGCGAAACTGGTCGCCGCCTTGCGCAGCCGCGTCCGCGTCTGGAACACTTTCAACGAACCCGATACCTACGCTTCCTGCACGTATATCCTGGGGGAATTTCCACCGTTCCACAAGCGACGCATATTCGCTTTTCGCCGCGTCATCCTGAACATGGCTCAGGCCCATGTTAAAGTCTGCCGCATTATCCGGGAGCAAGGCAGCGACGCCGGGCCCGTGGAAGTCGGGTTCACCAAGAACTGGACTGCATTCCAATCCTACTATCCGGCCTCGCCGTGGGATTCCACGATTGCCGCGGTGAGCCACGCGTTCTTCAACCGCTTCGTTCTGCGCGCGTTCCTTGGCGGAAGCGGACGGGAAGCGCCCACGTTTCTCGGGCTGAATTACTACGGTCGCGTGCGTTTCCGCCATTGCCGGCCGCTCGTGCCGGTGGGCGGCTTCACGCGCGAAAGCCTGGCCAAGATCGGCGTGATTTGCGACGATATGTTTGAGCGCCACCCGCCGGGCATGGAAGAAACGCTGCTCGATCTTCATCATCGTTATCGGCTACCCATCTACCTGACCGAACACGGCTCGGCTTCCTCCGACGAAGTTTTCCGCGCGCAGGATTTGAAGGACAACCTGGCCGCGTTGCATCGCGCGCTGAAGCTTGGCGTGGATGTGCGCGGATTTTTCTACTGGTCGTTGCTGGACAATTTTGAATGGCAATTCGGTTACGCGAAAAAGTTCGGGTTGATCGAGGTGGATTTTAAAAATAAAACCCTCACCCGCAAAATGAAGCCCCTCGGCCACGTCTATCGCCGCGTGTGCGTCGAGAATTCGCTTTCGCTTTAAGGCGCGTGCTGCCGATTCCGCGCGGGTCCAAACAGAATTGGCCACCGGGGCACAGAGACCTCAGAGCCAACGCGAAAACTGAATTTCTCATTGACTCTGTGACTCTGTGGCAAGTCTTTCAGTCCAGATACTCTTTCAACTCTGCCGCGTCGCCGGGGCCGGCCAGGACATAAATCTTGTCGCCCTGCGCCCAGCTTGCGGTCATCAGCCGGTGGACTTGCTCGAACTTCGGCTCGGCGGACCGCGGGGCATTGCGAAAACGCGAACGGTCCATGGCGAAAAGATAAACTCCCTGGTTCCGCGCGTCTTTGAGGCAAACCATCGAAACCTTGTGCCCCTCCCATTCCAAATTCGCGCAACCCGTCCCCGCCAGCGACGCCAACGGCCTGGGCAACACATAATCCGGGCATTGCTTCGACAGCAGGTACGAGTGAATTTCCGCGAGGTTCGTGCTCGTCAACGTCATGGCGTAGCCGCGCTGCGGGAGTTTCGCCATCCAATCCCGGCCCGTCGTAAAATTCTGCTTGCCCGCGTTTGCAAAATAAATCCCCACGCCGATCATCAACATCAGCATCGCCGCCGCCGCCAGCGGAATCACCGTTTTCCACAACTTCACGATCCGGCCCTGCCGCAACGCCTCCTCGCGAAGAATTCTTCCCTTCAAATCCGCCGGCACGGGAATCTCCTTCAGCTTCGCGCGCATCGCGAGGTACGAGGCGCAATGCCGTTCGAGCCAGCGCGCCAGTTCCGCGTCCTCCCGCGCGGAATCCAGCGCCTCGGCCATGCGCGGGTCCTGGGCGTCATTCGTGCCCGGGCGGAACAACTGCAAGATTTCCCTGGCTTCGCGCCTATCCATGCGACGCCTTTCCGTCCGGGCCGGCATGCTGGACCAGTTGTTGCAATTGCGCCAGGCCGCGCGAAATCCGCGATTGCACCGTGCCCAGCGGCACGCCCAGGATTTCCGCGATGTCCTTGTACGAACAATCTTCCATATAAAACAGCGTCAGGGCGGCTTGATAAGGCTCGGCCACCTGCCCGAGCAATTCCACCGCGCGACTGGCGTCGAGGGCGTTCACCATTTCCGGGGCGATCATCGGCAGTTCGTGGTCCATCTCCTCGAGCTCATAATGGGGAAACCGCACCACCTTCCGCCGCATATTGAGAAACTCGCGGTGCAGCGTGGTGAAGAGCCAGGTTTTCACCTTCGAACCGTCCCGCAATTGGTGGCCCTTCGTGGCCCAGATATAAAATGTTTGTTGGGTGAGATCACCAGCATCAGCTTCCGTCCGCGTCAGCCCAAAGGCGAATTGATACAGCGGCCCGTAAAAGCGGGCTACCAGACTTTCAAAGTCTAAATCTTCAGACATGCGGCCGTTGTGGAGATTAGGACGCCTAAACTCCGTGATTTGTTCCCGTCCAAGTTCATGGCCCCGATCACAAATGCCATCATCACCAACGAACACCCGGCTTGCGAGACGAAAATATCCCGGGCGAAAGGGGGAGTAAGCGACGGTAAAGTGTCCGCATCCAAAACCAACCACAACCTGTAGTGGTGTGGTAATTTACAAACCACAATTCTCAATCGGCAACCCAACAAGTGGGATGGTCATTTTTCAGTCTGACATCTTCAAGCAAACCCCCAACGGCTATGTTTTTACTGGAGACCTTAATCCAGGCGGCACTTTTGGGAATCCTGGACGGGCCGCTAACCTGGGTTTCATGCTTTTTCGCAAATATCCAGAGTTTTACCAGGTTGCCAGCAAGAGCGAATTCCCGGAATATTATTATAAGATTAAGGAATGAATATCCGGTTGCCAATCAGCGGCTTTGCTTCAGGCGTGAGATTGAAGCAGTTCATCTTGCTGGATGAATCTGAAGACATTCGGGAGTCAGCCTTCCGGCCATGAGCGATCCCAGCTATGGGATTTCCGCGGAGGGCATGACCCGCGAACAAGAGTGTCAAACGATTCTTCAGCAAGCCTGGGCGGCCGACAGTAAATATGACTTTGCGCGCATCCGTCAGCTTTTTCCTCTGGCCGCCGACGTGTCTGACGAAGCTCTGCGCGAGATAATCAAGCAGGCTGGGGTGCTGCAGCTATTGAGAATCGGCGTCATCGAAAGAACGGGCAGCTCGAAACTCGGCCCGCTGGCGCTGGTTCCAAGTTGGTTCCGTGCGGAGGACGGCAGCGTGACAGAAGTTTGGGACACTGTGCAATTCCGCGAAACCGATCACGGAACCTCCTGCGTGGTCTATGGGGCGCATGGATACGCGCTGAACGTGAAGGAGTGACCGCTGCTATTTGCGCATCCAACTCGGTTGTTTCAAAGCGGAATAAAAATATGCCCATATGCATGCCTGACCCCTTTTTGACCCCTTTTCGACTGATATAGGTATTTACGCTACAAATAGTTTGGCATTTACGACGAATGGAACAGTGTTTACGTCTGGATCATTAGCGACAAATGTATTAATTCAGTAAAAGTTCAAAACCAAATGAAAGCAAATATATTTTGTGTCAGTGTTTTGACGGCATTGCTAGTCTCGTCGCTTGTTAGCACGACTCACGGGCAGTCTCTTACAAGTAATGCGGTTGCTACCGGAGCGCCAACAAATGCGGCTGGGCGTGCTATTGCATCGGTTTCACCCCCTCCCTTGAAATTGCGAAAGCAAATGTCCGGTGACGCTCGTATGCAAGCATTGGAAGCCGCAGGAATAGTGCCGCAAGACGCGGAAAGTACAGATTGGGATTTAGCGCAGAGGACAAGTTGGTGGGGTAAGTCTATAGATTCAATGAGATTCTGGAGTAACCGAGCAATCTGGCTGAGTGACGACGCAGTTTTGGAAGCACACAGATACGGTCGAGGTTATCCGCCAATTCCGGCCGATGCGTCACCAGCATGGCAGAAGGTAAGTCATTCTAAACATATCCCAGTATTCAACGGGTTTGAATCGGGTGACCGTATTGACTTTCAGCGCTCTAATGTAGAGCGGGTATACTGGGAATGGTTTTCACAAAACAACCCTAGGCCGCCGCAAGATATTGCAATCGAACAATTGCAAACTGCTGAACGTGAGGTTCATGGGGATCCAAACGGCACACCACCTTCTGTTGGACGAGAACTCAAAGCGGGATATCCGCCAGAGGCCTTTTCAGAAAAAGCTTTGTTTTGGGCTTACGTCCTAAATCATAGGGAGCAATTCAAGCCATTTAGCGACAAAACAAATCCTGCAAACTCGAGGGCAGCCAAGACACTACTCGGTGGCCTGAAAGTTGACAAGAAATATATTTGCGACCCTCTGACTGACCAGCAAATGCAAGAGGCATATTCTTGGAGAATAGAATACCTGAATCGCCTTCAAAAGCAATCAAGTAACGCGGTGTATATATCCGCTTATTTAAAAGCTTGGTCCATACCCACTAATTCTTTATCTCTTCAAAGCAAATGATAAGTAGATTGGATTAGTATATATCGGGTTTGCAATGTTTGACTTCGGTTATTTTGAGTCATGCCCATATGCATGCCTGACCCCTTTTCTCCTTTATTGACCCGTGCTTTAAGACCTTTATGTTGGGAACGGTTTAGACTTTCGGCTTCACACCAAAAAGTAAAAGGAAACCAGTAAGGAAGCGCCTACAATGAGCGCTACCATCAGCGCGAATATTACCCATTCCTTTTTGGTTACAACTTTCCCTTCAAATATTATTTTCATAATTTCTTTTCAAAAAGGGGTCAAAAAAGGGGTCAGGCATGAATAGTGACATATCATTTGCCGGTCGGTGGTTTGCTAATGGTGCCACGACAATTGAGAAGCGAATTCAGCGCGCTTAAAAAGCATGAAAACATGCCGTTATGCAATCCTGACCCCTTTGACCCTTTCAAGCAGCCCGCAAACGAGCCAAGCCATCCGGTTTTGAATGCGGCCGGTATCATTTGGGCGCCTCCTGCTGCCTCACCATCTCGAAATTGCCCTCATTTAATTTGCCCGCATATCCATAATATCCCCACTTCCCGCTGATCTTGACCATGGTCGTTTTCCTGCCGTCCAAAAAGATGTTATTGTCGTACTGATCCGGATTCAGGTTCAGAAAGACTTTTTCGCCGTTTGATTGGCCAACGATCCTCCCGGCGCCCGCTTGCGGGCCGTGCTCCCTTGATTTGTTTTTGTCAAGCGTTTGCAATTTCCAACTGCCCGTGACCTGAACGGTTTGATCCAGGCGCAAAGTAACGACGCCGCGCACCAGTAGATTACCATTGGCATCAAATGCTTGGTAAACATACGTCCCGGAGATCCCACCATTGCCAAAAGCGGAAAAGCAAAACAAAAAACAACCCAATGGGAAACCAATACAACCGGTGAGGTTGATGATCTTTGTCAGCCGTGAAAGATTTTTTTTAATGTTCACATCTGCCCGCTGGATATTTCATCGGCAGTTCTCCTCCAGGAGCACTAACGCTGGCTTGTCAAATTCGCATCCTTTCTTGCTGCAAGGGGTCAGGCATGAATATTGACATATCATTTGCCGAACGGTGGTTTGTTTAAGGCGCCGCGACAAATGGGAAGCGAACGCGGTGCGCGGTAAGGAAGCCGGAAAACATGCCAATATTCAACCCTGCACAGAACTGATTGGGCCGTAAGCCTGGCGAGCATAATTCAGGATTATCACTCCCGAAGCGAAATTGCTTCTCCCGGCATTTCTGTTATGTTAGTTGTTGGGCAGATTCAGATGAAACAGCAGGTGGATATGACAAATGATTTGAACGCAGCAAGACCTCCCGCCGACAACGCGGCTTGGAAGCAGATCGTCCTTCATTACCAAAAACCTTCGACCTGGCGGGCGCTGTGGCAGGTTATTGACACGATTGTGCCTTACGCGGCGCTTTGGTATTTGATGTACATTTGTTTGCCGATTTCATGGTGGTTGGTGCTGCCGTTGGCGGTGCTGGCCGGGGTCATGCTGGTGCGGGTGTTCATCATCTTTCATGATTGCGGCCATGGCTCTTTCTTCAAATCCCACACCGCGAATGAACTGACGGGATTTCTATCGGGAATTTTAACCTTTACGCCGTACTATCATTGGCGCTGGGAACATGCCATTCACCACAGCAACGCCGGGGACTTGGATAAGCGGGGAACCGGTGACGTGTGGACCATGACGGTTCAGGAATATCTGGAGTCTTCGCGCTGGAAAAGGTTCGCTTACCGGCTCGCACGGAACCCCTTCATTTTGTTCATCATCGCCCCTTTGTTTTTGTTTCTGATCCGGCAACGCTTTCCGTCGTCGAAAGCCAACCGGCGGGAGCGTCATTCGGTTTATGCGATGAACGCGGCGCTCCTGGCCATGGCGGTGGCGTTGAGTTTGGTGTTCGGCCTCAAGGCCTACGTCCTGATTCAATTGATCATTTTGATGGTCGCCGGCGGGGCCGGGGTTTGGATGTTTTATGTCCAGCATCAATTCGAGGGGGTTTATTGGGAACGCGGTGAGGACTGGAGCTTCGTGGCGGCGGCATTGCAAGGGAGTTCCTTTTACAAACTGCCCCGCGTCCTGCAATGGTTTTCGGGCAACATCGGCTTTCATCACATTCACCATTTGAGTCCGCGCATTCCCAATTACAACCTGGAGAAATGCCACAAGGCCGATCCGCTGTTTCAGGCCGTCAAGCCCATCACTTTGGTCGCGAGCCTGAAGTCATTCACCTTTCGGCTTTGGGATGAAAACCGCAAGAAACTGGTGGGTTACCGGCATCTGCGACAACTCCGCAAGCAACAAAAGCCGCATTAGACCGTATCTTAATTGTGCTGCGCAGACCCAAAAGGGCTCGGTGATGAATAGTGACAAATAATTTACGAATCCAAAAAAAGATTCAGATTTGGCTGGACTTTTTGGGTGGGCAAGCAGTAAAAGGAATCGGTGATCGCTCAGAGGGACCAGAAAATAAATTAAGGTCAGGACTGTGGTGATCGGCTGATAAAAAGAATTCCTGATGGCGAGGCAATATGAACCTAAAAAAACTTCAATTTTTCGTTTCGGTCGCCACTTTGGCATTCGTCGGCTCGGCATCGGCCCAGCCTTATTTCACGGGATCCACGGAGGTTCTCCAGAGCATTTCTTCCTCTGACAGCACTTGGACCAGTTCCTCGCTCACCTTGAACTCCGCGAATTTGCTATTGAATCCAAATGGCACCTTTGCCCTCGAACCCAATTTCAGCGGTTTTACTGCCTACAACGGAACGCTCAGTGGGCTATCTGCGTCCCCAACGACGGAGAACATCAACAACTTTTTTGTGTTTTCGACGTCAGACTCCCGGTTTGATTTCGACCTGGCTACGATTACAGAAACAGCGCCCGGCGACTATTCTGGAACGGGGACGCTGGTGGATACACTCGGCGTGTACTCTGCCACTCCGGGGATTTTCAACCTGGGTTTCTCCAGTCCGGAGGGAGCTCCTCTCGATGAAGGAAATTATAGTTTCGGCTTGGCCGCATTGACACCGGTGCCCGAGCCGGCCACGACCAGCCTTTTTGCAGCCGGGTTGGCCGGAGCGTGGGCGTTTCTGCGCCGCAAACACTGATCAGGTTGGCTTTTTCACGCGCGATAGTGGCATCGGTTCCGCAAAAACTAAAGAGGTCGGTCTCACACAGTCCTGTAAGTTTTTTGTTTCGAAATCATTCCAAGCAGGATTGCATCATCATATAGTTACTTAGGTTACACAACTTTCTGTTTCGCAAAAATCAGCTTAAATGCGGCATAAAAGCTTGCAAGATGCAAAGGGGCTGCTAGCCTTGCCTTTTGTTTCATTATGAAATTCATTTGTATCGGGGCGCCTCGCGTCGAAAATCAAGGATCAGCACACTGGAAAAAATTCTCGAAAATCACCCGCGGCATTCATCGAATTTTGGCCGTTGGGATGCTTTTGCTTTTGTCCGCCGTCGTGGTTTTTTCAGCCTCGGGCGCTGAGACAATGCGGACGCTCGCGCCCGGGCATGTCCCGACTGTCGCCAAGCGACTGACGCCTTTGCGCACCGTGCCGGGGACGAACCGGATGCAGGTGGAAATCGGCGTGCCCTTGCGGGACGCCGCGGCGGCAACCGAGCGGTTCAACCAAATCTACGATCCCGCCAGCCCGAATTATCACCAATACCTTTCGCCCGCCGAATTTACCGAAACTTACGGGCCGACCACGAATGACTTTCAAAAGGTGATTGATTTTGCCAAGGCGCAGGGCATGACGGTCACCGCGACGTCTTCCAACCGCCTGGTCGTGCAAGTCCAAACGACATCGGCGGATATCGAGCGCGCTTTCCATTTGAAAATGCAGGTCTATCAACATCCCACGGAAGCGCGGGAATTTTTCGCGCCGGACCGGGAACCCTCCGTGACCGCAGGCGTTCCGATCCTGAACGTGGGCGGTTTGAACAATTATCTGGTGCCGCGTCCGAACATGCATGTTTCCCGTGGCCGCACCAACTCACCTGTGCGCGCCGGCACGGGGCCAAATGGTTTGGGTTACATGGGCAGTGATTTCCGCAACGCCTACGCGGCCGGCATCACCAATACCGGCACGGGCCAATCCATCGCGCTGGTCGAGTTCGACAGCTATTATCCGAGTGACATTCTCAGCTACGAGACCTACGCGCACATTCCGACCACCATCCCCCTGAATAACGAATTCCTCAACGGCTTCGACGGCGTTCCAGGAACCTACGATGCTGAAGTGGCCCTCGATATCGAAATGTCAATTTCCATGGCCCCCGGCCTTGCCGGGGTTTACATCTATGCGGAAAACGAACCGACTAACGACACACCCAGCTACGCACCCGGCATTGATTTGCTCCTGTCCCAGATAGCCACCGATAATTTTGCCAAACAAATCAGTTGCAGCTGGGGTTTCGTCGCCTCGGACGCAACTACAGACAATATATTCATGGAATATGCGATGCAGGGGCAGTCGTTTTTTGAAGCTTGCGGCGACAGCGGAGCAGATGTGGGCGACATTCAGCCACCAGCGGATGACCCATACATAACCCAGGTCGGCGGGACAACCCTCGCGACCAAGAGCCCCGGTGGCCCCTATCAATCCGAAACTGTCTGGAACACCGACGACCCAACTAATGGGTACGCGAGCAGCGGCGGCGTGAGCACCTACTATTCCATCCCAAGCTGGCAGCAAGGGGTGAATATGACCGGGACCAGTGGGTCACCTTACCAGCGAAATTTTCCGGATGTGGCCATGGTGGCTGATAATGTCTTCATCGTCGCTGATAACGGCATAACTAACAGCACGGGAGGAACCAGTTGCGCCACCCCGTTGTGGGCCGGGTTCGCCGCGCTGGTGAACCAGCAGGCTGTCGCCAACAGTCAGCCGACCATTGGGTTTATTAATCCTGCCATCTATCGGCTCGGATCGCTATCAACCTATGCTACGGAGTTTCACGACGTGACGGTGGGCAACAACACAAATGGCTATTGGTACACCGACGCTCCTGGCTATTATTACCCGCTTGGCTTTTGTTTCTCCGAGTTTTATGCCCAGCCCGGCTACGATCTTTGCACCGGCTGGGGCTCTCCGACTGGCGTCAAATTATTCAATGCGTTGCTCGCTCCCCCTGATGCATTGCAAATAGCGCCGCTGGCCACATTGTATATGAACGGCCCCATCGGTGGTCCTTTCAATCAGAGTTCGGAAACTTTTTACGTGACCAATACCAGCGCCTCGTCCGTTAATTGGACGAGTAGCAAGACGGCAACCTGGCTGAACGTTTCGCCGGCCAGCGGCACTCTGGGCGCGCACGCCGTTTCTGCTCCCATCACCGTGAACTTGAACTCAGCCGCTAACACGCTGGCCACCGGGGTTTACAAGGCGACGGTCTGGTTCAGCAATCAGGTCAGCCAGGTGGGTCAGGCACGGCAGTTCACCCTTTCCGTGAATCAGCCCGTGGTAGCCAACGGTGGATTTGAAACCGGTGACCTTTCGTACTGGCTTCTATCCCTCGACAACGGCTATTACGATTATGTGGACGACGGATACTACACTGGTGTTACGCCCCATTCCGGGAGTTACTTCATGGTTTTGGGCGATCCATATACAGCGCCGCTGACCACGTTGTCACAAACCGTGGCGACTTTTTCCGGGCAGCCTTATACGCTGTCCTTCTGGATGCAAAATCCTGACCTGGGATATGGCACCAGCCCGAATGAATTCAGCGTGTCCTGGAACGGAATCACGCTCTCGGATCAAGTTAATGTTGCAACCATCAGTTCCTGGCAGAATGTCAAATATCAAGTTGTATCGTCGGGAACCACCAACACTCTACAATTTGGGGCTTATAATTATAACAGCGATTTCGTGCTGGACGATGTCACCCTGACACCCATTGCTTTGCCGAAATTTCTTACTGCCAAGCTGAACGGTGGCACGTTCACCTGCACTTGGAGCGCAGTCGTCGGGGAAGTGTATCAGGTGCAATATTGCACCAGCCTGGCGGCGCAGAACTGGGCTAACCTGGGGAGTTCGTTCACGGCCAGCACGTCCACGATCACCACCACCGATGCCTTCAATGCGCCGCGATTCTATCGCATTGTCATGACGATACCGCAATAATGCCCGGCCCATCCGGCGCAGTGCGGTGATGTTCAACTCCAGGGCGCGAAGTCGCCGAGACGCGGAGTCCATATCTGTTGAGCGGTCATCACCACGCGATCAAAGTCAATGAGCGAAAATTTACTGTCCGGCTTGGCGCCTTGGCGTTAAAAACCCTCCCTTCGCCGCATCGTCAAAAGCCACTCCCGTTTCTCATATCAAAAGCCCAACGCCGCCAATCCGGCGTGGAGGGTGACAGCAAAAAATGGTTAGCCTTTGGCAATGGATGGTTATAAGCGTTGATTAAGGAAATGATTTCCCCAGCCGATGAAAGTATGTGGCACTCAAATCAGACATGATCATTGTACCAGTGAGGCTTTTGCCGGCGGCGGATATTGGGTTATGAGCAAAAAGCATTCATTCAAACTGTGGCATTATATTCTGCTGGCGGCAGCGGCAGGTATTTTGCCGATGACCGGCATTCTGACCTTTGTCATCGGCACTTCGGTGAACAAGGACATCAACTTTGGCTTGCAGGAAATGCGGGGGAACACTTTCCAGCGCCCGTTGGAGCAATTGTTGGACTTGTTCCCGCGTTATCAAGCGGCGGCGGGCGGGGCGCTGGCGGGGGATGAATCGGCCAAGGCCGTCGTAGCCGACCTGCGACAACAAATTGATTTGCGGATCGGGACACTGGCCACCAATTACAACAGCGAGCTGGGCCGGTCGTTGAAATTCAACGATGCGGAACTGGCCGCCAGGAAGCGCGACGACGCGCAACTCGCGAAGGTGTTGTCCACCTGGCAAAATCTCAAGAACGCTCCGCTCACCGCCGCCGCCGGCGGCGAGGCCACCGGCAAGCTGGTCGCGGATGTGAGAATGATGATCGCCCACGCGGGGGATCTTTCCAACCTGATCCTGGATACCGATCTCGACAGTTATTATCTGGTGGACATCACGCTTTCGGCACTCCCGCAAACCCAGCAGCGTTTGGGCGAGATCACCCAGCAGGTGGGCGATTGGCTGCGCGCCGGAAGCGCCGCGGCCAGGAAATCAGACATCGCGGTCATGGCGGCGATGCTGCAACAGGACGACCAGGACCGCATCACCGGGGACGCCCAGACATCATTGGGCGAGGACAAGAATTTTTACGGGGTAAGCGTCTCGCTGCAGAAAAACCTTCCGCCGGCCATTGAAAAATACACCGCCGCCGACCGGAAATTTCTCGGCTTGTTGAACCGGATTGGGGCGGGAGAAAGTGTGCCGGTGTCGGAATTTGAAGCGGCCGGCTGGGGCGCGCGCGACGAAACCTTCCGGCTTTGGGAAACCTCCGCCGATGAATTGGACACTTTGCTATCCATTCGAGTTTCAGCTTTTCACCATAGCCGGCTCTTGAGTTTCTCCGGCATCGGCGCAACTTTTGTCCTGGTCGTGGGAATGATCTGGTTCCTGGCGCGCCGAATCAACTTCCAGTTAAGCGCGATCAGCCGGCATCTCCACGCCAGTTCCGAGGATGTGGCCGGTGCCGCCGGCCAGGTATCCTCGGCCGGACAGACGCTGGCGGAAGGCGCGAGCGAACAAGCCTCCTCGCTCGAGGAAACCAGCGCTTCGCTGGAAGAAATGGCTTCCATGACCAGACGCAACACCGAGACCGCGCGGAGAGCCAATGATATTGCCAAGGAGGCGCGCGCCGCGGTCGAAAAAGGCGTGAGCGAAATTGAGATGATGTCCGGGGCGATGAAAGGCATCAAAGAGTCCAATGATGACATCGCCAAAATCATCAAGACGATTGATGAGATCGCTTTCCAGACGAACATTCTTGCCCTCAACGCCGCCGTGGAAGCGGCCCGCGCCGGCGAAGCCGGGTTGGGGTTTGCCGTCGTGGCGGATGAAGTGCGCAACCTGGCGCAACGCTGCGCTGTGGCGGCGAAGGAAACCACCGGCAAGATTGAGGGAGCCATAACCAGGACCGGCAAAGGCGTGGAAACCGGCCGCACGGTGGCGAAGGCGTTGGAGGAGATCATGGCCAAAGTCCGCCAGGTGGACGAACTGGTCGGCGAGGTTGCCGTCGCTTCGCGCGAACAAACTGAGGGCATTACGCAGATCAATATTGCCATGAGCCAGATGGACACGGTCACCCAAAGCAATGCGGCGGCCGCCGAGGAAAGCGCAGCCGCCGCCCAGGAGCTGCACTCCCAGGCTGATGCCATGAAAGAATCCGTGGCCGAATTGCTCCAACTGGTGGGATCCAACAGCGAAGGTGACGCGTCAAAAACGGCGACGCCTGCCCGATCAGTCAGGGAGGTTCAGCCGGACATACCGACGGCCAACCGATTGACTCCGACGAATGGCAATGGTCATTCACATCCGCTCCAGCCCTTACCCATGGCGGCACAGCGGCGGAATGGGTTCCCGACGGACGGTGATTTTGCGGGTCGTTGAGTCGGAGGTCTGACTCTGCGTTGCAACACCAAACCGCAGATTTGGTCTGAGGCGAATTTACGCGGCTGCGCGTTTATAAACATTTTGGGTGTCCGATCACGTTCCGGCCCTCTCACCCCACGGCTGAATGGAGAGTTGGAAGGGGACTCGTTTCGCATACCTGGCGCTGGGTATGAGAAATAAGCGCGACCCCTCCCCAAACCTCCCCGCCATTTATGCAAATGGCAGGCAGGGAGGCCAATACCCGCCTCGATTCGCCGCGCGCGCCTACTTGGCTCGGTTACTTCTCACCCACTTTTAACCCCTTCTCGATAAGAAACTAATCCTGCCAGATCGTCACCGATTTGTAACACTACAAGCCTTTCTCAATTCACTCCGCATCATTACAGTATGAGGGAATTGGGTAGAGAACTTGTTGAACCATTTCCGATGAGAATTAATTTATGCACTTACTAATGCCTCATACCATGCTGGCCGTCAGCGCGTTGCAGTTTGCGATCCAAAAGGCGACGCCCGAGGGCAAGATGACCATGTCCGCCTTGCTGGTGCTGTCGCTCTTCAGTTGGACGATTATCATCACCAAGGCGCGCCAGCTTTATATCGCGCGGAAATGGGCCAGGAAGTTTTTCGCGGCCTACAACGAAACGCGCGATCCGCTGGATATCAAACGCAAGGCGGAGGAGTTTGAAGGCGCGCCGGCGTACCAGCTTTACATCCGCGGCGCGGATGAAGTGGATTATCATTTGAAAAATAATCCCGTGGCCGTGGAACCCCGCACGCATTTTCCCACCGATCCTTCGCTGGGTCATGGCAACACCGACATCATTTCCCGCTCGCGAACCACCAAGATCAGCGTGTCCTCATTCGAAGCCGTCAAAGTGGTGATGGAAGAGGCGGCCGCAGCCGAAGCCATGTCTTTGGAAAAAGGCATGATTGTGCTTTCCACCGCCGTGGCCGGCGGGCCCTTCATCGGGTTGCTCGGCACGGTCTGGGGCGTCATGGAAACGTTCGCGGGCATTGCCAGCGCCGGTTCCGCGAGCCTCGCGGCGATGGCGCCCGGTGTGGCCGGCGCGCTGATCTGCACCGTCATCGGTTTGCTGGTGGCCATCCCGGCCATGTTCAGCTACAATTTCATGGTCACCACCATCCGCAACATCACCCAGGAACTGGATGGTTTTTCCGCCCGTTACGCCAATCAACTGGAACACAAGTACGTGGATAACCGCCCGTTGTCCGAGGAATTGAAGGCGTCCAACGACGCGCTGGCCACGCGCATTGTGGGCGCGCTGAAGAGCCTGCGCGACACCGAGTCGGCGATGGCTTGAGGCCGGGTACGAGATCTGTTAGCGCCGAGCCATGAAAAAGTGCTCCCATTCCGCGCACGAAACCTTGTCGGAGTTGAACATCACCCCGCTGCTGGATCTCGCGTTCGTGCTGCTGGTGATTTTCATCATCACCACCACGCCGATTGTGAACGATCTGGATTTGAACCTGCCCACCGGTTCCAAACACGCGAAGGACCCGCCGCGCCAGGTGCGTTACATCACCGTCGAAGCCGGCGGCAGAATTACGGTGGACAAAAATGTAGTCGCAATGGCTGATCTTCAAGCCTATCTCGTCAATGAACGCTTAAAGCAGGAGGCCGCGCAGGAGGCCGCGCAGGAGGCCTTGAAGTCTGACATCAGTGTGATTATACGCGGCGATGGCAAGACCAAGTACCGGCAAATTCGCGCGGTGCTGGATGCGTGCCAGAGCGCGAACATTTTGAAGGTGGATCTGGCCACCGAGGCCGCCGACAAGAAATAACCGTATCATGCTTCCCCAATCCCAAAAACGAGTCAAACGCAACTCTTCAAAGGTGAATCTGCTCATCTCGTTGGTTTTTCACGGGTTGATTGCGGTCGCGGTGCTTTATTTTGCCGCCCGGTCAGGAGTGCTGGGCAACAAGATCAAGAGCCTTACCGTGGTGATGGAAAAACCGGCGGAGAAACCCAAGCCGCCGGATAAACCGAAGGAACAGGCGCCAAAGGTGGATGTACCCAAGCAGGTCGCGAAGATTGACGTGCCCAAGGAAACCGTTCAGGCGCCGCCGCCACCCGCCAACGCTGTTGAAGCGCCGCCTGCCGCCGCGCCCCCGCCGGCGGATATGAATGGATTTAGTTTTAACGAGGGTGGTCGGCAGGTGGACACGGAAACCGATCCGGTTCAGCTCTATAGAAGATCGCTTGAATCTGAGTTTCGTTCCCGGTGGAACCGCCCGGAGGATGGCGACGATCATGCTTTCGAGGCAGAAGTGCAAATCTCGGTGGATCGCTCCGGCCAGATCAGCAATCCGGTGTGGATAAAAGGTTCGGGCAACTCGCGCTGGGATGATTCCGTGCGCAAGGCGATTGCCCAGACCAAGTCCATTGGCCGCGCGCCGCCGACTAATTTCCCGCCGCGTGTGACAGTGGTTTTTGACGTTGCCTCGGAGTCGTCCGAATTGGTTCAATGAAAAAAATGTGAAGAAGACTTCCAAACGCGGGCACAGCACGATGAATGAATTGAACATCACGCCGTTGCTGGACCTGGTGTTCGTGCTGCTGGTCATTTTCATCATTACGACCCCGCAAATGGTCAACAGCCTGGAGATGTCTCTGCCGAGCGGGCAGAAGCCGCCGCCGCCCAAACCCGGCGATAAGAAGCCCATCATCAACCACATCGTGGTGGACGCCAAGGGACAGGTTTTTCTGAATGACGAACTGGTGCCCACCGGCGCGCTCAAGACGAAATTGGTGGCGCTGAAGGCGCAGGACAACGATCCCAAGGTGGTGGTCAAGGGCGCGGACGACGTGGATTATCAAAACATGATCATGGTGCTGGACGCGCTGCAACAATTGGATATTACCAAAGTCGGCCTTGCGACCGTCGAGGGCCAGTAGCGTCGGGCATGCGAAATCAATTCAACCACGGATGGACACGAATTAACACGGATAGGAAAAGGAAAATAAGCTCTCCGATATTTTCTCGATGAAGACTGGATAGTAATTGTTTTCCAACAGCAGAAACTTGCTCTTGAGAGGCTGAATCCGTGTCCATCTGTGTCCATCCGTGGTTAAGTTAATAAAAGTCGCATGTTTACAGAGTTTCTTTAACCGATGGATGGTCACTGTCAGTGAAACTGCCAGTAAAGTGAAGCGTCGAAGGACTATTCGCCACTACTGCCCACAACTCATAGAAACTTTACTTAACCAGTTGGGCGCGGTCCAACTGCTCGTTTTGTCTCGCTGCTGCACATCTCCTTTCACAGATTAACTTTGACAGAGATTCGGAAGACCGTTTTCATAAACCTGAAACAGCTGCTGCATTGAGATTTGCGCTGAAGTATGAGTTCTTTTGCGCTGAGACTTAATCCTTGTTATGGGGGAAATAAAAGAAATTGAAAATTGCATGGCGAAGTGGCTCGCGCACCCAGCAGAATTTGGTGTCGCGCCAAAAGCCGTTCGTTATCTTCGCACTTACAAACTCACGCTTATCGGAGACGGCGACATTGATGTTCATCTCGTCGAGTATGAGATGCCGGGATATACGAAAAGCCGAGGTTTCGTCAATCCGCCACTCACATGGTCATTTCTTGGAGACACAAGTGAGTTCAGCGACCACGAACTTTTGGTTGCCTATTGTGGTTGGGCATGGATGTTTCCCCGAATTCAGGCTGGCACCGTGGTCACGAACTTTGCATCCGACGGTGAGGAGACCAGATATATTGCGCAAAAAAAGGCACAGGGATTCAGTGATATCAAAGTCACTTCAAGCTATAAGATTGGTACGAGCGAAATTTATGAGGTCGATGGAGTCCTGGCTGGCAAGCCGACGAAAAGCGCAGGCAACACGGAAGCTGAGACAGTTTTTACGGCTGATTCGCCACAATTCAAGCTTCCTGCCATTTATTCATTTCTTGGCCCTCAAGTTATCAAGTCAGTGAGGTGACCGTCACCATGGTAGCGATTCAACGGATCAGTAAAAATGTCAGTGAAAATGCCAGCACAAAGGCTGCAAAGTGATAAAAAATACTGACACGTATTGACGAGTTTCGTTTTGTTTTGCTTAGGTTTTTGTTATTTTTTTGAAATTCTGATTCGAGTTTGCAGACTGTGTCCATCCGTGGTTGAATTTCCTCGTCCCGGTCAAAAGGCTGGACACCGAGCGGGGGTTTTTCGGCGGCGCTCTTAGAAGACTTCCGCGTGCAGACCGGTGTGAGCCCGGATCTGCTTGGCAATGTCGGACAGAACCTTGAGCGGCAGATGCCCGCATTGCGCCTGCGCCATCGGCCGCGTCGGCGAATACACCTGCACCAGCGGAATCATCGCCCCGGCGGCTTTCAATTCCTTCAACCGCTCCAGGTATTCTCCGATGTCTTCCGCCGCCGGCGGCTCGCCATTCAGCAATGGGAACAGGCTCTGAATGACCACCGGGCGATGCCGGCCCAGCTTCACGATATTCGCCAGCACTTTCTTCAACGTCGCTTGCGGGCGATTCACCCGGTCCATGAACGCCTGCGATCCCGCGTCGAGCTTGACCCAAATCTCGTCGGACTCCGTCAACAGTTTCAAACTCTGCTCCACCGGGGGCAGATCGAGTCCGGTGCCGTTCGTGAGCAGGACGATTTTGAAAAACGGAAAAGCGCCCTTGGCGCGGACATGCACCACGGATTGCACCGCGTCGGTGAAATTGGGGCAGATGGACGGCTCGCCGTCGCCGCTGAGCGCCACGTGGCGCAACTCCAACAGCTCCGCCGGCAAACCATTGTAAGGCGGCTGGAGCCGGATTTGGCCCGAGAGCACAAATACCAGGGTGCGATGCAATTCCGCGGACATGATGGAGACGTCCAGCGGATGTTTGGGAAAGGGTGCGCGCCGGTCCACGTCGCAATAGACGCAATCGAAATTGCACATCCTGTCGGGGTTCATGTTCACGCCGACGGAGAGGCCGCGCGCCCGGGCCGAGACCGTGACATAGACAAAGCGGTTATCCAGAAAGTTGCGGGGACAGCCGAAGGCGGTGACTGGGGCAGGGGTCCGCGGTTTGGGCGCCTTGACTGGCGCATGGCTGGCGGCTTCCGGGATTTGCCGGCCCGGTTCCGCCACCGCAGACATTTTATTCGGTTCACTCATTGCTTTTCCTAACCCCAGCCATCCGCTGGACCACCTATTCCTATGAGCCTTTGCTCTTGGGTCTCCGGCTTCCTAGCTCCCTTTAACTTACGCCAATAGCCGGAATAACAGCTACACAGCCATTGCCAATAACAGGACATCTATTGCTTGACGAAAAAACGCTTATGGACACGGCTGAGGTTTCAAAATGGCGGTTTGAATTCGCGAGTGAATCATGGAGAGTGGCGGAGGGATTTTGTGTTGTCGCACGGCGAGGGCATCGCGAATGGAAAGACTTCGAAGAACTGCGATTGACTAAACCGGCGGCAGGTTGGACTCCGTAATCGGATATCAACCGCCGACGCCGGCGTATTCCTCGTCCACCTTGAGATTCAAACCCAGCAGCACGTAGTCATGCGGGGCGGCTTTCATGTCGAGGACGTAACCATAGAGGTGCGCCAGTTCGCTGAAGCCGAGCCGGGCGAGCACCTTGAGGGCGATCTTGCGTTCACCGTTCAATTCCGCCTCCAATCGCCGCAGCCCGGCGTGCCGCGCGATCTCGATCAATTCCGAAACCAACACCTTCGAGATATCCAATCCGCGAAACTGCGGATGCGTCAGCAGCGTGATCATGCCGATGTGCCGCTTCCATCCGCCTTGCCGCTGGTGCAAGGTCGCCATGCCGATGACCTTTTGCTCGTGCAGCAGGAGCAGCGGCAGATTATGGTCAAAATCCGGGTGCTTGCACCATTCCTGGACGGTGCCGCTGTTGGTCAGCGACTGCTTGATGAACAAGCGCTCTTCTTCCGGCACATTGATCAGGAATTTTTGGAGCCGCTTGCCATCGCGCCGGCCGAGGGGCCGCACGGTGGCCGCCGTGCCGTCACGAAGTTTCAGTTCGAGGGGAAATTTTTCGAGCGCGTATTCAGGAATCATGGCGGTTTTAAATATGATTTACTGCGATTCAACCGAAACAAGTCACCAAACAATATACTGGAAGAAGCCTTTGCGCGAATCCCTTCGCTTGGCAGCTTTGAACCATTTCTTGCCATGACTGCTGAAAAACTTGTTCGGTGTCCAGCCTTGAGCCGTAAGGATTCGATCCACCACGGATGAACACGGATTCGGTCATGCAAAGGCCGTTTTGGCTGACGAAGAACTGCTCACTATCCAGTGCTGCTCAAGGAACATTCTGAAAGATATTTTCCCCCTTCTGATCCGTGTGAATTCGTGTCCATCCGCGGTTTATTACTGCATTGTTCCGGCTGTAGTCGGTTCGTGGCAGGAGACACGATCAAGTATGGACACCGGGCAAACCCGTTCCTCAGCCGGGTGAATCGCCGCGGCTGCTCTCGGCCTCGAACCAGCGGATGGCCTGATGCACCAGCGCTGTGGCGTCTTTCAGGCCCAGCTTTTCCTTGATGTGCCCGCGATGCACTTCCACGGTCTTCGGGCTGAGATGCAGTTGCTTGGCAATATCCCGCGTGCCCTTGCCCTGGCCGATCAATTGGAAGATTTCAAATTCTCTGTCGCTGAGTTTTTCGATCGGCGAGCTGGAGCCGCGGGGTTTGCGGGCGGAAAGGTTGTCCAGGATCTTGGCCGAAATCCGCGGACTCACGTAAACCTGCCCGGCCAAAATCTGGCGGATGGCAACCAGCAGGTTCTCGCCGCCGGACTCCTTCATGATGTAACCGCGCGCGCCGGCCCGCAGCACCCGTTCCGCGTACATGGTTTCGTCGTGCATCGAAACCACGAGGATGGGCAGCCCGGGATTCGAGACTTGCAGATCCTTGATGAGTTCCATTCCGCTCTTGCCCGGCAGGGTGATGTCGGTCACGACCAGATCGGGGTTGAATTTGGGAAGCTCTTCGAATGCTTCGGTCGCGCTGCCAAACCCGCAACAGACCTCCAGGTCTGTTTGCCGGTTGATGAACTCCGCCAGACCCGCGCGCATCATCGGGTGGTCATCCACCAGCATGATGCGCTTGCGCGGTTTCGGGGCCGGTTTGGCGTCGGCTGGCTTTGGTGGTTTTGATTTTTTATCCATTCGGAAAATTAACCTTCCTTCCGGTGCAACACGCAACTCACGGTCACGCCGCGATCCGGCTGGGATTCGATATTCAGTTCCGCGCCGAGCACGCTGGCCCGGTGTTTCATCACTTGCAGACCGATGCCCTTGCGCGGATGCAAAGATTTGGGCAAGCCCTGGCCGTCGTCCTTCACCGATAAACGAATCGTCCCATTTTCGCTGGAGAGATTGATGACGACTTCACGGGCTTTCGCATGTTTCAACGCGTTGTTCACTGCTTCCTGCGCGATTCGAAAAAGATGCCGCGCCACCAGGCTGTCCGCAATCAAAACGGGATGCTCGCATTTGAAGGCGCATTTCACGCGGCCATATTCCGTCGTGCGGCGGGCCAGCGCGCTTAGGGCGTCTTCCAATCCGGCGGCGTCGAGGTTGACCGGCGACAATCCGTGCGCAAGCGAACGCGTCTGGGCAATCGCCTCGCGGAGAAACTTGCTGATCTGCGAAACCTGCTTCTCCAATTCCGGCTGCTTGGACCGCAGATCCTCTTTCAGGGACTGGCACATCAGTTCGAGCGCGGTAAGCTGCTGGCCCAGGCCATCGTGCAATTCCGCGCCAATCCGCATTTGCTCCCGCTCGGCGATGGCGAGAATCTGGGCTTCGCTTTCGTGCAGCGCGGTGATGTCAGTGCGAATGGCGACATACTGGGTCGGTTTGCCGGCTTCGTTCAGGAAAGGAAAAATCGTGGTGTCCACCCAGTAAAATGTCCCGTCCTTGGCGCGATTTTTAATTTCACCATGCCACACCTGCCCGCGCGCAATGGTGGCCCAGAGGTTGCGAAAAAATTCCTTGGGATGATGCCGGGAATTAATGATGCGATGGTCCTGGCCGAGGAGTTCCTCGCGGGAATACTTGGAGAGGGCGCAAAACTTGTCGTTCACGTACGTGATTCGCCCGGCGGGATCGGTAATGGCCACGATGGAGTGTTCGTCCAGGGCCGCTTTGATGTCGCTCACCTCTTTCAATGCCGAGAGAATTCGTTTTTCAGATTCCCGGCTGGCGGCTTGCGCCTGCTGGACGGGATTGCCCCGGGCAACGCCGGTCGCCCCTTCCGTTTCGACGATTTGCAGGCGGGCGATCAATTCCGCCCTGGTCATTCCGGAGTATGCTCTTAAGGTCACGTGGCATAATCATAACACTGGGAATCATTGGCGGGCAAGGTTCGCGTCTCTGCTTGGGTTCGGAGTTCACGCTTCAGCGTGTTCCCCCGATTCGGACAGCCTAAAGACGCAAGAAATTCGATTTAACCACGGATGGACACTGATAAACACGGATTCAGTCATGCAATGGAGTTGTTGTGTCTGATCGAGAAAGACTGACTTTCTGGTGCTGTTTTAGGAAAATGCTGAAAAAATGTTTTCCCCTTCCTATCCGTGTTGATTCGTGTCCATCCGTGGTTATCATCGCCTTGTTCCTGCTAAAGCTGGACACCGAGCAAGATCGCGCTCAAACCGCCTTCGGCAATTGGGTGCGGTACTCGGTGGGAGATTGCCCCACGATTTTCTTGAAAATGCGGTTGAAATGGGTGAGGGATTGGAAGCCGACTTCATAAGCGATTTCGCTGACGCGCAGGTTGGGGTTGAGCAGAAGGTTTTTCGCCTTCTCCGCCCGGATGCGCGAGACAAATTCGGTGTAGTTGAAACCGGTCGCCCGCTTGAACAACTTGCAGAAATAAAACGCGCTGGTATGGACCGCGGCGGCCACCTGGCCGAGCGAAAGCTCCTCGGCGTGATGCTCTTCGATGTATTGCTTGGCCTTGGAAATGACGGGAGGTTCGGCGTTGGCCTGCTGCAAGGCGATCTGGTTGCCTTTCATGGACAGATGGTCGGCAAAAACGCCCAGCAAATGAGTCATGGAATCCAGTTTCCTTTGCGTGAGTACGGGAGTTTGAAAATAAGCCTGGCGCACCGTTTCGGTGTCGGCGGTAACACCCTGCTCCTCGAGCATGCGGGCGACTTCCTTGAATTTGCCGGCGGTGGGTTTCTGGCGCATTATCTGGCCGGTCTGCAGGTACCCGGCGGTTTCCGCGCCGAGGCGCACGGGCACGGCGGCTTCGCACAGGCCGTACTGGCAGTTCATGGTGGCTGATTCCGTGGCGGCCTTCTGGCACAGCTTTTCCTGGACCTGCAAACACCCGGCGCAGGTGCGGCTCTTGGAGGCAATGATGGCGCAGAAAGGATTCTCCTTGCGCTTGCCATGGAACGGTAATTGCCAGTTCGCCGTCGAACGCAGGGTCACCGGCATGCCGGTGGCCTCGGTGAAGGCGCGCTCGTAATCGTGATACATTTGGGAGTTCGCCAGGGCTTCGATCAGTTTTCCGTTCTTATTCATTTGTTTGCCTTTTTGTCAGTTTCGCGACCGTCACGTTTTGTTGTGACGAGAGCAATATACGGAGAGCCAGCGGGACTGACTATTGGACGCGACTCCATGCCTCATCGGGAGTAAAACGGTAGGCGGATAGGGGAATCCCTTATTATGGGTCAGGCGGCAGGATGACTGGTGTGTAGGAACGGAGAATTGGAAAAATCAAATCGCCCAATTCAAAGCTCCAAGCGCCAACATCCAAGCTCCAGAGAATTTCCAAATTCCAAGCTTCAATCCGCGACGTGCGCGAATTTATCAGCGTGAAATTGGTTTCTGATTTCGCCCGCGCCTAAACTTGAGTGTGCGGCTCTTGGTTATTGGATCTTCTCTGGTGCTTGGATGTTGGCGCTTGGAATTTTTCCAGCCGCTCATCTCAATAAATTCACGCCTTCGCTTCCTTCGCCGCATCCAGGGCAGCCAGCGTCCGCCGGCAGATTTCCTCGGGAGTGCCGTTGGCCGGAACCGAAATCAACAACCCGCGCCGGCTGTAAAAATCAATCAACGGCCGGGTCGCCTGTTCGTAAGCCTGCATCCGCACGCGGATCGCCGCCGGGGTATCGTCCTCGCGTTGGAAAAGTTTTCCGCCGCAATGATCGCAGATGCCCGCGACGCGCGGCGGCATCTGTTGCTCATGGAAGACCGCCTTGCACGACGAGCAGGTGCGCCGCCCGGCGAGACGCGCGACAATTTCCGCGATGGGCAGCTCGTAGTTGAGCACCGCGCCCAGCTTGAGCTTCTCGCTCGCCAGCAATTTTTCGAGCGCCTCGGCCTGGGCCACCGTGCGCGGAAAGCCGTCCAATACAAAACCACCCCGGCAGCGCAGGCATTTGACCCGCTCGGCCACCATGGCCAGCACGGTATTGTCCGACACGAGATCGCCGCGCCGCATTTGTTCGAGGGCCTGTTCCAACGCCGGGCTGCGTTCGCCTTCGCCGAGACACTTGGCCGCCCGGAACACGTCGCCCGTGGAGAGGTGACAGGCTCCCAGCCGCGCGCAAAGCATTTCCGCCTGGGTTCCCTTGCCCACGCCCGGCGCGCCGAGGAGCATGAGCCTTCGGGTCCTCCTTGGTTTCGGAGGTTGCACTGCGCATACCGCGTTGCCGCCTTTCAACCACGCCGCCCGGTCATTTGTTATATTCATAGAATTTTTCTTATGGTATAAATCTAGCCGATCGGCCCGATCCTGCTCCACGGCGCTTGCTTTTAGTTGCGCGGTTTTTGTTCACGCGCCGCTCGAAACCGCAAGCCCAATAACAATTTTGAACGTTGCTTTGACAAAATAGGTTGAGCAATCGAGGTTGGCGTGGGGTAACTGTTTTGCCGTAAAGATGATTTATGGAAGCAACCAGAATTCTAACAGCCCACTTATTCCGAACATGAGCGCGAAACCTATTCTATTCAATAACACCGTCTTACGGGACGGTCATCAGTCCATGGCCGCCACCCGCATGACCACCGCCCAAATGCTGCCGGCAGCGCCCATTCTCGATGGCATGGGCTTTCACGGCCTGGAAACCTGGGGCGGCGCGACGATTGATGCCTGCCTTCGCTTTCTAAACGAGAATCCCTTCGACCGCCTGCGCACGCTGAAGAAAGTCGCGCCCAAGACGCCGCAAATCATGCTGCTGCGCGGTCAGAATATTGTGCAATACGCGAGCTTCCCGGACGACGTGGTGGAAGCCTTCGTCCGCTGCATGTGCGCGAACGGCATGGATGTTATCCGCATCTTTGATGCTTTGAACGACGTGCGGAACCTCGAGACTGCCATTAAGGCCGTTAAGAAATATGGCAAACACGCGCGCGGCGAGCTTTGCTACACCATCAGCCCGGTGCATACGGTGGAGAATTTCGTCAAGATGGGCGTGCAATTGGAGAAGATGGGCTGCGATTCGCTCGGCATCAAGGACATGTCTGGCATCATCCAGCCGCGCATCACTTATAATCTGGTCAAGGAGCTCAAGAGCAAGATCGGCATCCCGATCACCCTCCATACTCACGATACCGCCGGACTCGGCGCGTCTAGCTATCTCGCGGCAATTGACGCCGGGGTGGATTGCGTGGAGACGTCCATCACTCCTTTTGCCAACGGCACTTCGCAACCGGACACCCAGCGCATGATTGCGTTGCTGGAAGGCCACCCGCGCTGCCCGAAATTCGACACGGAAAAACTCGCCGGTTTGCGCACGTATTTTGAAGGCGTTTACAAGGAACTCGCCAAATTCACCAGCCCGGCCAACGAGCGCGTGGACAGCGACATCCTGATTTACCAGGTGCCCGGCGGGATGCTCTCGAATTTCCGCACGCAGCTCAAGGAACAGGGCATGTCCGAGCGTTTCGACGAAGTGGTGCGCGAAATCCCCGTGGTGCGCGAAGCGCTGGGCTGGATTCCGCTGGTGACGCCGACTTCGCAAATCGTCGGCACCCAGGCCATGATGAATGTAAAATTTGGCCGTTGGAAAATGATCTGCCAGCCCGCGCAGGACATCGCGCTCGGCAAATATGGCCGCACCCCCGGCCCGATCAACCCGACCGTGCTTGCGCAGGTCACGCAACAGACCGGCAAGAAGCCGATCACCGAGCGTCCCGCCGATTTGCTCGAACCGGGCATGGAAAAATATCGCAAGCAATGCGTGGAAAAAGGACTGCCGGCCGATGATGAAATCGTGGTGCTGTTTGCCATGTTCCCGCAACAAGTCGGGGACTTGCTCAAGCCCAAGGCCGCGGCCGCAACTCCGGTCGCGCCGACCGTTCAAGCGACGGCGCCCACTCCCGCCACGTCCGCGCCCGCAGCAGCCGTGGCGCCGTTGCCGGCGGTTCGGACCAATGGAAACGGCAAACATTTGTTTGTGACCATCAACGGCCAGCGCCACGCGGTGACCGTCGAGGCGCTTGATTAAAAATTAATTCACACGAAAGATTTTATGAGTTCTCCAACGACTCCATCCATTGCGGAACCGCTGCTCCGGGAGTTTCCCGCGGTCAGTTACGATGACTGGCGCAAGCTGGTCGAGGTCGAGCTCAAGGGCGCTCCGTTTGACAAGCGGATGTTCACCTCCACTTACGAGGACATCACGTTGCGGCCGATTTACCGGCGCGAGGACGCCGCCAGCCTGCCGCATGTGAATTCGTTTCCCGGTTTCGCGCCCTTCGTGCGCGGCACCAGCGCGAGCGGGTACCTGAAGCAGCCTTGGGCCATTTCCCAGGAAATCACCTGCGGCAGCCCTTCTGAATTCAACCACGCCGCCCGCAACTCCCTCAGCCGCGGCCTGAATGCGTTGAATATCGTGGTGGACAAGGCGACGCGCGACGCGCACGACCCGGATTGGGCGCAACCGGAGGAAGTCGGTTGTGGCGGGCTGTCCATCGCCACGCTGGCTGATCTGGACCGCGCGCTTGATGGAATTAACCTCGAAAAAACTTCGCTGTTCGTCCGCACCGGGGCTTCGGCGCTGCCCTTTGCCGCGCTCTTGGTGGCTCTGGCGCGCGAGCGCGGCTCGCTGGTGGCCGGCCTGACTGGCTGCATCGAGATGGACCCGCTCGGCGTGCTCGCGCACGAGGGCAAATTGCCGCAATCACTTACCGGCGCTTACGATGAAATGGCCGCGCTCACCCTTTGGGCATCCGCGCATGCGCCCAAGCTGCAAACCATCTGCGTCCACAGCCGCGCCTGGCATGAAGCCGGTGGCAACGCGGCGCAGGAACTTGCTTTCACGCTGGCCGCGGGCCTCGAATACCTCCGGGAAATGAACCAGCGCGGCATTGAGGTGGGTATTGTCGCTCCGCGCATGCGTTTCGCCGTAACCGTCGGCACGGATTTCTTCATGGAGATCGCCAAACTGCGCGCATTGCGCATGTTGTGGTCGCGGGCCGTCGGGGCGCTGGGCGGTAACGAGGAATCGCAAAAACTTTCCCTGCACGTCCGCACTTCGCAATGGAACAAGACCGTGAACGATCCGTATAACAACCTGTTGCGGGCGACGGTCGAGGCGTTTGCCGGGGTGCTGGGCAGTTGCGACAGCATGCAGGTGGGCGCGTTTGACGAAGTGGTCCGTCCGCCGGATGATTTTAGCCAGCGGCTCGCGCGGAACACGCAACTCCTCCTGCAAAAGGAATGCAGCCTCGAACAGGTGATTGATCCCGCCGGCGGCTCGTGGTACGTGGAAGTGATCACCGCCGAACTCGCCAAGCACGCCTGGGCGATTTTTCAGGAGATCGAAAAATTGGGCGGCATGGCCGCCGCGCTTCGCGCGGGATTTCCGCAGGAAGCCGTTGCCGCCGTTGCCGCCGAAAAAATCAAGGCGGTCAATCGCCGCCGGGATTCCATCGTCGGTGTCAACCAATACGCGAACACGAAGGAACAACCGCTCGAAGTCCCGCCCGTCAACGCGGAGCAATTTCACCGGCGCCGCGTTCAATTCATCACCTCGCACCGGACGTCCTTTGGCGATGATGCCAACGAAACCGTGATGAAAAAGCTTTCGCAGGTTTTTGTGCTCAAAGGTCCGGAATTATTTGCGGTCTGCGTCGAGGCGGTCGCCGCCGGTGCGACCTTGGGAGAAATCAGCCGGGGCATGCGCATTCACGACACCGCCCCCGCCACAATCACACCCGTCTGCCTCGTCCGCGCCGCCGCGGCGTTTGAACGGCTGCGCGCCGCGACGGATCGGTTCACCGCCCGCACCCAGAACCGCCCGACGGTTTTCCTTTGCAACCTGGGAGCGCTCAAGGATTACAAGGCGCGCGCGGATTTTTCACGCGGTTTCTTTGCCTGCGGCGGTTATGAAGTGATTTCACCGGCGGGATTCAAGACCCCCGAGGAGGCGGCGAAGGCCTTCATTGATTCGAAGGCGCGCATTGCGGTCATCTGCTCGACGGATGACAATTATCCCGCGCTCGTGCCGCCGCTGGCGGCCGCGATCCGCGCGCAATCGCCCAAGGCGATCATTGTCCTGGCCGGTTTTCCGCAGGCCCAGGTCGAGGCGCACAAAAAAGCGGGCGTGGATGAATTCATCCATGTTCGCGCCGAAGCCGCGGAATTGCTCACCCGCTTTCACCACCACCTGGGGATTGTATAAATGAAAACGTTTCCTGATTTTACCAAAATTGCTTTTGAGGCCGCGCCCGGACGGACGACGTTCGCGGATTGGCGCGCGCGGTTTGAAACCGAGACCGGCAGACTGCTCGAGGAGTGTGTCCATAAGACCCTCGAGCAAATTGACCTGCAACCGCTCTACACCGCCGCTGATCTCAAGGACTGCGAACATCTCGACACGATGCCGGGATTGCCGCCGTACCTGCGCGGCCCCTACGGTTCGATGTATCTCTCGCGGCCCTGGACCGTGCGCCAATACGCCGGCTTCTCCACCGCCGAGGAAAGCAACGCGTTTTACCGCCGCAACATCGCCGCCGGCCAGCAGGGCTTGTCCGTGGCGTTCGATCTCCCCACGCATCGCGGTTACGATTCCGACCATCCGCGCGCTTTTGCGGACGTGGGCAAGGCGGGCGTCGCCGTGGATTCCATCGCGGACATGAAGATTTTGTTCGACAGCATTCCGCTGGACCGCATCTCGGTTTCGATGACGATGAACGGCGCGGTGCTGCCCGTGCTGGCATTTTATATTGTCGCCGCCGAGGAACAAGGCGTGAAGCCGGAGCAACTCGCGGGCACCATCCAGAACGACATCCTCAAGGAATACATGGTGCGCAACACCTACATTTATCCGCCGTCACCCTCGATGCGCATCATCGCGGACATCTTCGCGTTTACTTCGAAGAACATGCCGAAGTTCAATTCCATTTCCATCTCGGGCTATCACATGCAGGAAGCGGGCGCGACGGCTGACTTGGAAATGGCCTACACGCTGGCGGACGGTCTCGAATACGTCCGCACCGGCATCAAGGCGGGCATTGATATTGACGCGTTTGCGCCGCGCCTTTCCTTCTTCTGGGCGCAGGGCAAAAACTATTTCATGGAGATCGCCAAAATGCGCGCCGCCCGCGCGCTGTGGGCGAAGATCATCAAGCAGTTCAATCCCAAGAACGCCAAATCCATGGCCTTGCGCACCCATTCGCAGACTTCGGGCTGGTCGCTCACCGAACAGGACCCGTTCAACAATGTGGCGCGCACCTGTATCGAGGCGATGGCCGCCGCCTGCGGCCACACGCAATCGCTGCACACCAATTCGCTCGATGAAGCGATTGCGTTGCCGACGGATTTTTCCGCGCGCATCGCCCGCAACACGCAGCTTTTTCTTCAGGAAGAAACCGGCATCTGCAAAGTGATTGATCCGTGGGCCGGTTCATTTTTCGTGGAGGCGCTGACCCAGGCCATCATGAAACGGGCGTGGGCGCACATTCAGGAAGTGGAATCGCTCGGCGGCATGACGAAGGCCATTGAAACCGGCCTGCCCAAATTGCGCATCGAGGAAGCCGCCGCCCGCCGCCAGGCGCGCATAGATTCCGGCAAGGAATCCATCATCGGCGTCAATTTGTTCCGGCTGGAAAAAACGGACAAACTCGAGACGCGCGAAGTGGACAACGCCAGCGTGCGCGACTCGCAGATCAAACGACTGCATGCCCTCAAAGCCGGTCGCGACAACGCCCGGGCGCAAGCCACGCTGGACGCATTGACGAAGTCCGCCGAAACCGGTTCCGGCAATCTGCTGGCGCTGGCAATTGAAGCCGCGCGCGCGCGCGCCACGCTGGGCGAAATTTCCTTTGCGCTGGAAAAAGTTTTTCAACGCCACAAAGCAGTCATCCGGTCGGTGTCCGGCGTTTACCAGTCCGAGTATGGCGCGAGCCCGCGCATCGAGCAGGTGCGCCGTCCCGCCGATGCGTTCGCGGAAAAGTATGGCCGTCGTCCGCGCATTCTCATCGCCAAAATGGGCCAGGATGGCCATGACCGCGGAGCCAAAGTCGTGGCCTCCGCCTATGCCGATCTCGGTTTTGATGTGGATATCGGGCCGTTGTTTCAACAACCGGACGAGGCGGCGCGCATGGCGGCGGAAAACGACGTGCATGTCGTGGGCATCAGTTCACTGGCTGGCGGGCATAAAACATTGCTCGTGCAACTCATGGAAGAACTGAAGAAGATTGGCCGCGAGGACATCATGGTCGTCGTTGGCGGCGTGATCCCACCGCAGGATTATGAGTTTCTGAAAAAGAACGGGGCGGCGGCGGTTTTCGGCCCCGGCACCTTCATCCCGGACGCGGCGAAGGAAATCCTCGCCCAACTGGGCAAAAGGCTGGAAGCGTAGGTTATGCAGACCCTGGCCAAAGATTTTTGGAACGAGTGGCTGTCGGATTGGATAGATTCGGTTTGCAAAGCAATGAGTTCGACGGGACAAAATGAAAGCGCGAATGAGGCCCCGCTGCCCCATCGCCCGCGCGCGCTCACGGTGGATGATTATGTCACCGGTGTTCTGGCGGGCGAGCGCACGATTCTGTCGCGAGCGATCACGCTGACCGAGAGCAGTTCCCCGCAGCACGAAGTCCAGGCGCAGGAAGTGTTGCAACGTCTGCTGCCGCTGACGGGCAAGGCGCGGCGCATCGGCATCACCGGTGTGCCCGGCGTGGGCAAGAGCACTTTCATCGAGGCCTTTGGCTGTCATCTGACCGCGCTCGGCCGCAAAGTGGCCGTGCTGGCAATTGATCCTTCCAGCAAGCGTTCCGGCGGCAGCATTCTCGGCGACAAGACGCGGATGGAAAAGCTCAGTTGCGAGCCTAACGCATTCATCCGCCCCTCACCCTCCGGCGATAGTCCCGGCGGCGTGGCCCGGCGGACGCGCGAGACGATGCTGCTGTGCGAGGCGGCCGGGTTTGACACGATTATTGTGGAAACCATGGGCGTGGGTCAGGCGGAGGTGGCGTTGCGCTCGATGGTGGATTTTTTTCTGCTGCTGCTTTTGCCCGGCGCCGGGGACGAGTTGCAAAGCATCAAGAAGGGCGTCATGGAAATGGCGGACGCCGTGATGATCAACAAGGCCGACGGCGATAATCTATTGCGCGCGCAGCAGGCCCGCGTGGAACAGGATTCCGCGCTCCACTATCTGCAGGCGGCGACTCCCGGCTGGCGGTCCGTGGCGGCCATGTGTTCCGCGCGCACGGGTGAAGGCGTGCCGGAAACCTGGTCCCTCATCGAGCGTTTCTATCGCGAAATGGAGCCGGCGGGCGCGATTGCCAAACGCCGCCAGGAACAATTGCTCGACTGGCTCACTGATTTGACGAACGAGGAATTGCGCCGGAATTTTTACAACGATCCCCGCGTGAAGGAACGGCTGCCGAAGTTGCAGGCCGCGGTGCTGCGCGGCGAAGTCACGGCCGTTCGCGCCGCGAAAATGCTGCTGACCGCGCACGAGGCGCCGGGCAGTCCGGCGTTAAATTAGCCGTTTGAAAATGACACTTTATGATAAATAAAATTGATCACCTAGGTATTGCGGTGCGCTCGCTCGCCGAAGCCGTGCCGTATTACGAAAAAGCGCTGGGCCTGAAATGCGAACACCGCGAGGAAGTGCCGGCGCAACGCGTGCGGACGGCGTTTTTCAAAGTCGGCGAAGTTCACTTGGAACTGCTCGAGCCGACCGATCCCGAAAGCCCCATCGCCAAATTCCTGGAGAAAAATCCCGCCGGCGGCATTCATCACGTCGCATTTGGCACCGACAATGTGGAGGCCCAGCTCAAACAGGCGGCCGGCGCGGGCACGAAATTGATCCACGAAAAACCCTTCGAGGGCGCGGGCGGCAAACTCGTCGCCTTTCTCCATCCGAAATCAACCTTCGGCACGCTGACGGAGTTCTGCATGCCCAAACCCGGCGCGTAACAAGCCAATCAAACATCCCAACTCAAAATAAATTTATGGCCATACCTAAAAAATACCTGGAAGAACTGGAAAAACGGCGCGTCATCGCGCGGGCGGGCGGAGGCGAGGAAAAATTGAAAAGCCGCCGCGCCAAGGGCGTCATGACCGCCCGCGACCGGCTGGCGGAACTTTTTGAGCCGGGCACGTTCCAGGAGTCCGGCCTGCATGCCGACCACGACTGCCACAATTTCGGCCTTGAGGACAAATCATTCCCGGGCGATGGCGTGGTGACCGGCACCGGCATCGTGGATGGCCGGGTGGTCGCGGCGTTCAGCCAGGATTTCACCGTCAGCGGCGGTTCGCTGGGCCGCATTCACTCGAAAAAAATCTGCGACATGATGGATTACGCCTTGAAAATGGGCTGCCCCATCATCGGTTTCAACGATTCCGGCGGCGCGCGCATCCAGGAGGGCGACGACTCGCTTTCCGCCTATGGGCAGGTTTTCTTTCGCAATGTGCTCGTTTCGGGAGTGCTGCCGCAGATCGCGATTGTGGCCGGCCCTTGCGCGGGCGGCGCGGCTTATTCCCCGGCGCTGATGGACTTCATCATCATGGTGAAGGGCACTTCGCAATTGTTCATCTGCGGGCCGGAGGTGATTCAGGCCGTCACCGGCCAGAAATGCACGATGGAAGAAATCGGCAGCGCCATGACGAATGCCAGCGTCAGCGGCAATATTCATTTCGTGGCCGACAACGACGCGCATGCCGTGAAAATTGCGCGCCGATTACTGTCCTTTATGCCGTCGAACAATGTGCTGGATCCGCCGCACACGCCGGTGGCCAAGCTGGATTTGAGCCTCGATCCCGAGATGAACCAGCTCGTGCCGGATTTCGCGAAGGATCCGCTCGATATTTACAAGGTGATCAACCGCCTCGTGGACAAAGGCGATTTTCTTGAGGTGCAGGCCGAATTTGCGAAGAACATGGTCGTCGGTTTTGCGCGCATCCAGGGAATTATCGTGGGCCTCGTCGCGAACAATTCCGCGGTGAAAGCCGGGACGCTGGATATTGATTCGTCGGACAAGGCCGCGCGGTTCATCCGTTTCTGCAATGTCTTCAACATCCCGCTGGTGACGCTGGTGGACGTGCCCGGCTTCATGCCCGGCATCCAGCAGGAACGCGGCGGCATCATCCGGCACGGCGCGAAGATGCTCTTCGCCTATGCGGCGGCCACGGTGCCGAAGATCACCGTCATCCTCCGTAAAGCCTACGGCGGCGCTTATCTGGCCATGTGCAGTTCGGACATGGGCGCGGATTTTGTTTATGCCTGGCCCAGCGCGGAACTCGCGGTAATGGGCGCCGAGGGCGCGGTGAAAATTCTTTACCGCCGGGAAATCGCCGCGGACAAGGACCCGAAGGCGAAGGAAAAAGAACTCGTTGCCGAATACCGGGACCAATTCTGCACGCCGTACGAAGCCGCCCGCAAGGCGATGATCACGGATGTGATCGCGCCCGCCGAAACCCGCGCGGTGGTATCGCTGGCGTTGCGCAATTCACTCACCAAACGCGAGACGCGTCCGCCCAAGAAACACGGAACCATTCCGTTGTAAATCACCGACGGCGCCAATACAATTAATGCCATGAGCACAACGGAAACATCCTTGGGCGGGTACGGGCTTTCTGCCGCCGAGTCGAGTCTGGGCCAAGCCCTCGCGGTCATTCACTGCGTCCTGCCGCATTTGAATGAATCGGATTACGCGGTGCGGGTGCAGGCTGCGCTCCGCCACGCGGCTGGTTTTATCGAGGCCGCGCGCAAGGCCCACGCCCAGGACACGGGCCTGCCGGTCACTGCCAACGCGCAGGAAACCGTCGAAGCCGAAACCGTTGCGGTCATCGCGGCGGCGATTTCGGTTCTGCTGGGCACGGCCTATAAAGTGGTCGCCGTCCAACCGCTGGTGGTCCCGCCGCCGCATCTGAACGTGTGGGCGTTCGAGGGACGCACCCAACTCTTCATGTCGCATAAAGTCCGGTAACTTCGCCGCAAAATTTATGATAAAAAAACTCCGTGTAATGGTGGATGGCAAACCGTACGACGTCACGGTCGAGGCGCCGGAAGAATCGAACGGTGGGACCGATCCGGTGACCGCGCCCGCAGCATCGGCGCCAATCGCTCCCCCACCAGTCGCCCCGGCACCGCCCGCCCCCGCGCCGGTCGCCGCCCAACCGGTCGCGCCCGCAACTCCGGCAGCTCTCGCGGCCAAAGGTGGACCCCAACCGGGAGATGTGCCCAGCCCGCTATCTGGCCGGGTCATTGCCGTCGTGGCCCAGGTCGGCCAGGAGGTCAAGGAAAACGATCATTTGCTCACGCTGGAAGCGATGAAGATGAACACCTTCGTTTTCGCGCCAAAGTCGGGCAAAGTTCTGGAAATCAAGGTTGCCGTCGGCGATGTTGTCAACGAAAGCCAGATGCTCGCGCGCATCGGATGACGGCGCAAACATTTGCATGGTCATGGCCCGAGCGATTGGTTCCATCAAAGGCGCGGTGAAAAATCCGGTGGCCGCGAGCGCCCGGCCCGGCGCGTCTCTGGACGCTGTCGAACTTGAGGGCTGGCGGTTCCACGAGTATCCGGTGGTGGGTTCCACCAACCTCGTGGCGGCGTCATTCATCGCATGGGAAGCGGTCCGCGCCGATCGCCAAACAGCGGGACGCGGGCGTTTCCAGCGCAACTGGGTTTCGGATGAGGGCGGGTTGTGGCTTTCCGCCGTCGTGCCGACCGATGCCGAAGGCCGCGCCCGGCGCACGCTGCCCATCGCCGTGGGACTGGCGGTCTGCGACACCTTGCGGGCGCTGGGGGTGAAGCCGCTGCGCATGCGCTGGCCCAACGATCTGCTCGTCAATGATCGCAAGCTGGCCGGTCTGTTGATTGACCAATTTGCGCCCGGACTGGCCGTCGTGGGCATCGGCATCAATGTTCTGAACCAGCCCGAAGCCGCCGATCCCACCTTGAAAAACCAAACCACCCGGCTGGCCGAGCTGGTTTCAATGCCGCCATCCGTCCACGATCTCGCGGGACTGGTTCTGAAAAATCTGCGGGGAGTGATTGACGAACTGGCGGCGGGAGATTTCCGCGCCCTGCCCCCGCGCGTCAGCGAACTATGGGGACAGCCTCGGCGCGTCGAGCTTGATTTGGATGGCAAAATCCGGTGCGGCGAATTCCGGGGCATTGATTCGGAGGGACGATTGATCTTGTCGGACGAATCTGGAAACGGGACTGCCTTCGACCCGTGGCAGGTGCGTCATTTGAAAGAGATTTCCTCGGGCAACGACGTGCGCCGTCAGTAAGCCGTTTGATTTGATGGAGCGGGTGAAGGGAATCGAACCCTCGTGGCCAGTTTGGAAGACTGGAGCTCTACCATTGAGCTACACCCGCGTCGCAAATGATGTTACGGCCCGGCGGCGGATTGTCAATTCTGGAGGGAGATGGCGGCCTTTTCACTTGCGGAGTCTCAAGACCCGGATTACGTTAAGTCGGAAGGGAAAGAGTCAGGAATCTCATCGCGCATCCCCTCTACGACTGCGCTTTGGCGCTCTAAACTTGAGCCGTTATGTTGATGGAAAGATGTTCCTCCGCCGGCGCGAGCGCCGGTGGTTTCAGACGCCACCCGCCCGCGCGCTGCAACCGCCGCTCCGGTTTCAACCTGGTTCGCTGGATCATGGTCGTGACGCTGGGGTGCAGTCTGGGTCTGCTCATTATCTACGCCGCGCTCAACACGCCGCATTTGCGTCCCAAAGATCAAACCATCCGCATCACCCACCGGGTGGTGTTGAAGGAACCCGCCTTCCAACTCAGCGAGGACGAAATTGAAACCGAACTCCGCCGCGTCATCGAATCCCAATTGACCGCCTTCCGGCAGGATGATTACGCGCGGGCATATAACTTTGCCTCATCGGCCCTCAAGACCCGGATTTCCCTGCCGGCCTTCGAGCGCATGGTGAAATCCGGTTATCCGTTCATCGCCAAATCGAGTGCGGTGCAATTTGGCGTCATTCTGGATAATGGCGAGGAAGCTCTCGTCAACGCCACCATCGCCGGCGAATCCGGCGCCCTGCGCCATTACCAGTATCTGTTGCAAAGGGAGCGCTCCGGCTGGAAAATCATCTCCGTCACCGAGGTCAAATCCATCGGCATGACAATCTAAGCCGCAAGAATTCAATTGAACCACGGATGGACACGGATGAACACGGATTCAAATTTGAAAAAAGGCGAGTTTTGGCAAACGGAGAATGCCTCACTGTCTGGTGTGGCATGAGGAAAATTCTGAAAGATTGTTTTGTCCCTTTCCAATCCGTGTTCATCCGTGTTCATCCGTGTTCATCCGTGGTTTGGATTGCATGGTTCAGGCTAAGAGGGCCTACAAGGAAAAGAATTTTAACACCACCACTTCATCCTCGAACTGGACCATTATCCAATTGTCTTGGACTTCTGTTCGGATGATCTTTTGATTCATTCGATGAAAATTCCAGATTTCGTTGCCGGTGGCAGGATCGAGGAGCTTGAGATTGTAATGGGTGTCCGGGCCTTCCTCGAGCCGGAGCGCGGCTTGGGAACTTGAGACGCGGGTTGAGTAAAGGAATTTGCCGGAGAGCAACGCGTGGTCACCGACTGATTCAATGCGCCACAAGACCTTGCCGGTTTCAGGAGCAAGTTTCACGATGACGGGATGGATTCTGTCTTTGAGGTTGATCTGCTGCGAATATTGGATGGACTCGGGGCCGGCGGAGGTGGTGTCCAGGTAGAGAGCCCCGCGTTTATCGGCTTGAATGTGCGAGATGCCCACGCTGTTGTAGCGCCAGCGGACGGTGCCGGTGGCGAGATCGTAGCGGGTCAGGATTCCCAGGTCGGCGACATAAAAGGCGTCTGATGTTTCCAAACAGGGTGAGCTAAGCCCATATAAATACCGGCGGACGGGAAAGGTCATTTTGGCTTCCCATAATTTTTTGTTGTGCTTGTCGAACACGTAAATGTTCTGGCCTGCCGCGAGAACATCAACGGTCTTGAGTGGGAAGAAACTCGGCGGTCCACTCACTTCGCCCCTCCAATCGGGGGCATCCTTCTCAAAGCAACGGTGGAGCGTGACTTGAAAACGGCTCACGTTTTCCTCCTCGACGCCGCCGGTTTGTTCACGGCGCGAATCGTTCATCATTTCCTGTGCGACCTCGAGACCCTGGCTGGCGGTGAGATTGCCATCGTCCAAGACGGACTTCCCTTTGGCCTTCATCGCGGCATGAGCGATGGTTTTGTATTCCAACAGTTTGGTGGTGAATTCAACTACGTTCGGACCAGCATCATGGAAAAGGTAGTCGCTTCTTTGATTCATCGCATCATACGCGTCTTCCGCGGGTTGTTCTGGTTTGGCGGGTTGTGAGGCAAGGTTTTTGAGCTGACCAACCGGGATTTTATCCACGCTCGCACTTGGCTTGATGGTCTTGGTTTTTGAGGCGGAACTTCCACCAGTCGAGAGATTCTTGGGCTGAATAGGAATCTCCTCGCTTTGCAACGAGCCACCGGAAAGCGTTATTTTGGTGAGCGTCTCGGAAGCGCCGGACGAACGTGAAAAGACGAGGATGGCATTATCGTTGAGGGGATTGAGGCCCACGATTTTATCTTTGATCCCAACTTCCTTTGGATTGCCGGTCTTGCGGTCGAAACGCAGTACGTAGTTGGGTAAGGTACAGAGCCAAATGTCATTGGTAGTGACGATGACCTCGGGGGCGTCCAGGAAAAAATCCGCATCACCGAGCGGATCAAGGCCGGCATAATGCGTTACCTCCATTCCTTCATCAAAAACTTTGGGCGTAATTCGGATGATTTCCTCGTTTTTTTCGTGCGCGGCTTTATTGGCCGCCTCCTGTTCTTCGCTTTGTAAAGCGGCAGACCAGATTTGTTTCTGTTCCTTGATGTCAAACAACGAAAGATGGTTATTTTTTAGAATCAGAAGCTGGCCGGGGCCGATCAATCTATAATATCCATTCTCGAATCCGCCAGGTAACTCGCGCTTGTCCGTGTTGACATCCCGCTTGGGAAACGAGAGCGAGTAAACAACTTTAGGAGTTCGGGCGAACCAGGCGTACCAGGTCCAGAAACCGATCAGAAGCAAAACCACGACGACGACGGCACCAGTGATCAGTTTAACCAGAGCCTGGGACTTCCCCGCAACCACAATTTTCTGGCGCGCATAAACCGGAACATAAATGCGCTTGTGCGTGGCTTGTTGCCGGCAATAAACGCTGCAGACGTGTCCGAATTGCTCCATGCACTTGAGGCAAATCGGCTTGCCACAGACGCAACAAACCTCTACCGCGGGTTCGGATTTATGCTTCGGACAAAGCGCGCCGGCGGATCCGGATTCTGCTGCTGCTGCCTGGTTTTGAGCAGCGGGAGCGGCGGGTGCGGTGTGGGATTTAGAAATGCGCAAGCCGGGCGTCGTGGCCGCCGGTGTGCCGGCCGCTTGGTGTTCAATGACGACATTGGCAAGCTCAGTGGCGTCTGCGCCGCAAGTGGGGCATGCGATGGTTACGGGCATGCGGCCATTGACTGGCTCAACCTCAAATTCAAAACGCGAGCCGCAAGGGCATTGGACTTTAATTTTCATGCTCAAGGTTTTGGGTTGAGCAGGACAACGTTGGGCGCATTGGTCAGGTTGAAGGCGGAACTGGCCGGACTGGTCTGCACATTGCCATCGCAAAACATGATGTTGCCGCCGTATTTATTGTGGTTGTTGCCGGGCTTTTTGCCATCGGCGGAAAAAAGAGTCTGGCCCAGTAATTTGGGGTTGGCATCCACCTGACGGTCGGACATGAGCGGTTCGCCGGGGCCATCCTCGATTTTGCGGCCCATATAATAGGCGTAACTGATCTTGCGTTCGGCGAAAGGCTGCGCCTCGGGCAGGGCGCTGTCTTTGCAACCAGGGCAAATGAAAAATTCAGTGCCCGTCGTGTAGCGCGGGATCAACTGGCTCAAGACCGGTTCGGAGGTCGTGGAATTGGCGAGAACGGGGAGACGGCTGTTATTGTCAATGGCGTAAGTCTTGAGGGCCACATAGATGTTCTGGAGATTTTTTTCGCAGTTGGCGAGTTGCTTGGTTTGATAGCTCCGGGAACCGCCGCTCCAGTAAAGAGTAAACAGGACGATGATGAGCGCCATCACGATCAGCAGCTCAAGCAGCGAAAAACCGGCGTGAGCGACAGGCTGCCGGCAAAGATAGTTCCACCGGGGTTGAGAGGGGGCGCCGTCCAGAGTCACGCAATCAATATGTCGCAACAGCCGGGATGTGGCAATCGTGCAGTTGGGCGGGCAAATATCAGCGAGAAGTTGCGGTTCAAGCCGGAAAAATTCGGCCGGAAGCTGCCATCAGGCTTGACATCGAATTGGCCCGAATTGATGATGGCGCCGAGTGGAGAGGCCGTATGTTGAGGTTTACCAAAACCTTGATCCTGTCGCATTCGCCGGACCAGCAATCGGTTGTTTATTATGCGCCAGCAGGCGCGCTAAACTGCCATTGCTCCAATCAGAAAATACCCATGAAAAATGATCAAGTTCAATTAATTGTTGCGCCCATGCACGCTCTCACCAGGATTACGGGAGCTGGTTTAAAATGGATTTCATTGCTGGTGTTATTCACGATGCCCGCCTGGGCGGTGGAGCGGCAATTCCTGCAACATCATGTGCCGGCGGCAGCGATGAATGCCGCACCGATCGGTCGCACACCAAGCTCGACGCGGATGGATCTGGCCATCGGGTTGCCCTTGCGCAACCGCGCCGAGCTTACCAACCTGCTGGCCCAGCTCTACGACCCGGCGAGCACTAATTTTCACCGCTATTTGACGCCGCAAGAGTTCGCCCAAAGATTTGGTCCCACCGAGGAGGATTATCAGTCGGTGATTCGTTTCGCGCACACTCACGGTCTGGTGGTCATCGGTACTCATCCCAATCGCACCTTGGTGGATGTAAGAGGTTCAGCGGGAGACCTCGAGCGGACGTTTCATGTGAAGATGAACGTCTATCAGCACCCGACAGAGAACCGCACTTTTTTCGCGCCGAACGTGGAACCTTCGATTGACCTGGCGACACCCCTCCTGGCCATCAGCGGGCTGGACAATTTTGTGGTGCCGCATCCTTGTCTGAAAACTTTGCCTTTGCCTGCGCCTGCGCCTGCGGGCGGCGGCAAGGCCCAATTGACGGGGTCGGGTCCGGGTGGTTATTACTTGGGCAACGACTTCCGGCACGCATATGTGCCGGGAAGCCCGCTGACCGGCGCCGGGCAATCCGTCGGACTGTTTGAGCTGGACGGTTATTATCCCGCGGATGTGACGGCCTATGAGTCGCTGGCGGGTTTGCCGAACGTGCCGATTTCGGTGGTCTTGCTGGACAATTTCAGTGGCTCGCCAGGCAATGGCAATAATGAGGTGTCGCTGGACATTGATATGTGCATTTCCATGGCCCCCGGACTTTCCAATGTGATCGTCTATGAAGGAATCATCGGGAACTCTGTATTGAGCCAAATGGCCACGGACCGGCGGGCCAATCAACTCAGCGCTTCATGGACTTATGCCGTGGATGCGAACACGCTGCAGACTTTCCAGCAATTTGGGGCGCAGGGCCAGTCCTTCTTCAATGCTTCCGGTGACAGCGGCGCTTATAGCGGGTCCGTGGCGCCGCCGACGGATGTGCCTTACATTACGGTGGTGGGCGGGACGGATTTGACGACGGTTTCGGGCACAGGCGCCTGGGCATCGGAAACCACATGGCCCGATAGCAGCGGCGGCATCAGCGCCACTTACGCCATTCCCGCTTATCAACAAGGCATCAACATGACCACCAACCACGGATCAACCTCCGCCCGCAATCTGCCGGACGTGGCCATGATTGCGGATAATACCTTTTTGATCTTTGACAATGGCTCGGAAAGCCCAGGGCAGGGTACGAGCATTTCATCGCCGCTCTGGGCGGCCTTCACCGCGCTGATTAACGAATTGGCCGTCAGCAACGGCGAACCAGTCGTCGGCTTCATCAATCCCGCCGTTTACGCCATCGGCAAGGGGTCGAATGCCTTGAGTTATACCTCCTTGTTCCACGACATCACGACCGGCAACAACGAAAATGCGGGCAGCCCCAGCCAGTTTTTAGCGGTCCCGGGTTACGATCTCTGCACCGGGTGGGGAACGCCTCGGGGAACCAACCTCATCGCCGCAATCGCCCTGCCTGAGCCGCTGCGGGTCACACCGGCGGCGGCGATAGTCAGCGGGCCGCCCGGTGGTCCATTCAATCCCGCCGTCCAGAGCTTCTCTTTGACCAACGGCACCAGCGGTTCATTGAATTGGAGTGTGAGTAACAACACCCCGTGGCTCAATGTAACTCCCACCAATGGCACGCTTGTTTTTGGCGGATCGGCGACCACGGTAACCGCGAGCCTGAATGCCGAAAGTAGCAATTTGACGGCGGGAACATACACTACGGCGCTCGCATTTGCTGACCTGACCGATAGTTTTGTCCAAAACCGTCCCTTCACAGTGGCGGTGTTCGTCCCGCCGGTGATCAGCGCCCAACCGACCAACGTGGGCGCGCTCATCGGCGGCGCGGCGAATTTCACCGTCGGCACCACAGCCAACGCTTTGCTGAACTATCAGTGGCGTTTCAACGGGACCAATCTCACTAATGGCGGCACGATCTCCGGTTCGCTCACCAGCAATCTGTCCATCCTCGACGTGACCAATGGCAACGCGGGCAATTATTCGGTGACGGTCAGCAATGTTCTGGGAGCGGTGGTCAGCTCGAACGCCACACTAACGATTGTGCCCTCCGCCCCGGTGGTTACGATGCAACCCTCAAACCAGACGGTTTTGCCCGGCCAAAATGTTACTTTCAGCGTCGCGGCTATTGGCAACACTCCATACTCTTATCAGTGGCAGTTCAACGGCGCAAACCTGACCAATGGCGTGAATCCGGCCGACGGCGCCAGATTCTACGGCGTCACCACCAGCACCTTGAGCATCAGCAATGTCGCCAACGATTGCGCGGGAGTTTATTCGGTCATCGTGAGCAATTCCATCGGTTCCGGCATGAGCATGGGCGCGATTCTGACCGTGACTCCGATCACCGCCGCCGGCGTGAGCCTGGACAGCCTCTGGTCGTTGACCGGCAGCAATGGCGGCCAGTATATCTACAGCCCGCTGGCGGTGGGCAGTTCCGGATACCTCTACGGGACGGCCCTGGATGGCGGTCCCTTGAACGACGGCGTCATCTACCGGTACAATACCAACGGCACGTTCTCGACTTTGCTCGCGTTCAACTCGAATAACGGAGCGAATCCCTATGCCGGATTCTGGCTCGGCCACGATGGATTTTATTATGGAGCAACTTCGTCCGGCGGCGCTTACACCAACGGAACCTTAATGCGCATTAACGCCGGTGGCGCATTGCTGACCCTGGCTTCGTTGAACGGGGAAAATGGCGCCAATCCCTTCGCGGGGATGATCCAGGCCGTTGATAACAATTATTACGGCACTACGGAAAACGGCGGCGCGTATGGATACGGCACCGTGTTTCGTTCCACCACCTCGGGCACCGTGACCACGTTGGCTTCCTTTGCCGGGTTCGACGGCGCCTATCCGTCAGGCAGCCTGGTTCAGGGAACGGATGGCAATTTTTATGGCACCACAGAAAGCGGCGGCGCCAACGGTTATGGCACGATATTTAAGATCACGCCTTCGGGGACGCTTACCACCCTGTTTTCGTTTGATGACGGGAATGCCGGCGGCGCGCCGATCCCCGGCCTGATTCAGGCCAGCGACGGAAATTTTTACGGCACGGCCATTGAGGGCGGGATTTATGGAAACGGCACGGTCTTCAGCATGACACCCACCGGCACCGTCACGCCAATTTATAGTTTTACCGGCGGCGAGGACGGCGCCAATCCGTGGGGCGCATTGATGCAGGCAGCCGACGGGAATATTTACGGCACGACTCAAGGCGGCGGCACTTACGGGTACGGCACGGTGTTCCGGCTCGCGCCCAGCGGACCGCTGGTCACCATCGCGCAATTTGATAATTACAACGGCGCTTATCCTTCCGCCCCGTTGGTGCAGGGCGCCGGCGGCATTCTTTACGGCACCACTTTGCAGGGAGGCGCCACAAATTTTGGGACGATCTACAAGCTCGCAGTCAACGGTGGTGCGCTGCAAATCACAGGCCAACCCGCCAACCAGCCCGTGTACTTCGGCGGCACAGCTTTGTTCACCGTGGCCATTACCGGCGCGACGCCCGTTTCCTATCAGTGGCAGGAGGACGGTACAAATATAGCGGATGGCGGCAACATCTCCGGCTCCGCCACCGCCACGCTTAAGATCACCAATGTCAACTTTGGTGATGCCGCGTTCTTTTCCGTGGTGGTGAGCAACTCCACAGGTTCCGTGACCAGTGAGGACGCCACTTTGGAAATCATTTACTCCCCGCCGACCATCACCGCGCAACCGGCCAGCCTCACGCAAGTGACCGGGAGCACGGCCGTTTTCGCGGTGACGGCAACCGGCGATCAACCCCTGTCCTGTCAATGGCGGCAAAACGGAATTAGCCTGACGGACGGCGGCAATATCAGCGGCTCCGCCACCAGCACCTTGACGCTTTCCAGCATCACTTTGGCCAGCGCCGGAACATACACTGTGGTCGTTAGCAACGCGCTCTTTGAAGTGACCAGCGTCCCCGCGTCGCTCGTGGTAATTCCTGCCGCCGTTCCGGGCGCGGTGGCCACCACCCTGCGGCAATTGAACGGCACGACGGACGGGGCGTGGCCGTTTGCCGGCTTGCTCCAGGGGACGGACGGCAATTTGTATGGCACCACCACCCAGGGCGGCACAAAATTCCAGGGCACGGTGTTCAAAATGAGCCAGGCCGGTGCATTCACTTCGCTTTATTCTTTTCCGGGTGGGACTTCCGGAGCCAACCCTTACAGCCCTTTGATTCAGGGCGCTAATGGCGTCTTCTATGGCACGACTTCGGCCGGAGGCGCCTCCGGTGACGGGACGATTTTCCGGATGACCACGACCGGCACTGCCGCCTTCCTTTACTCCTTTGAGGGCGGCGCTGATGGCATGAACCCTTATGCCAGTCTGCTGCAGGGTACAGATGGCAATTTCTACGGAACAACGGATGAAGGCGGCTCGGACACCAACGGGTCCATTTTCAAAATGACCGTGAACAACATTGTCACCCCCGTCTATGGATTCACCGATGGCACGGATGGCGCCAACCCCACAGCGGGCCTGGTGCAGGCTCCGGATGGATTATATTATGGCACGGCGCTGAACGGCGGCAGTTACGGAGTGGGAACGGTATTTAGCGTGAGCGCCGCCGGCGCATTCTCGACGGTATTTTCGTTCGACGAGACTAATGGCTCTTATCCCCAAGCGGGATTGATTCTGGCAAGGGACGGTGACTTGTACGGGACTGCCACGGAGGGCGGAGTTTATGGCTACGGCAATGTTTTCAAACTGACCACGAACGGCGTCATTTCCAATTTGTTTTCATTCGACGTGACCAACGGCGCCAATCCCGGAGCCCAATTGACACGCGGCTCCGACGGCGCTTTTTACGGGACAACTTCCGAGGGCGGCATTGGCGGTCAAGGCACGGTTTTTAAAATCACCACTAACGGCGCGCTCACAACCGTGCTGTGGTTTAACGGCTTCAACGGGGCCAATCCCGATGGCGCGCTGATACAGGCCACGAATGGCAATTTCTACGGGACGACCTTCCTGGGCGGCGCGGGATTCAATCCTTCCTCCGGCGGCGGCAACGGGGTTGTCTTCGAGTTGACGGTGCCGATTTTCATCAATAGTTCGTTCAGTGCGGCGTCCGCCATTTCCAGCCTGCCGTATGCCGCTTCGATTTCCAACGCCGCCGTCACTCCGCCGGGTGACAGCCTTTCGTTTGCCAAGGTGAGCGGCCCGGCCTGGCTGAACGTGGCGGCCAACGGCGTGATTTCCGGCACGCCCGCCAATGCGAACATTGGCACGAACCTTTTTGCCGTCAGCCTGACCGACACCAACGGTTTGTCCGCCAGCGCCACCCTGAAACTCGTGGTGACGGCAGACCCGCCGCCGTCATTCCTCACCAATCCGTTTAGCGAACCGTGGGCCAACCTGGGCGACGCTTACTCCGCCAGCATCGCCTCCAACGCCACCGCAGTGACGCTGAACCTGGGCGACACCATCAGTTTCGCAAAAGTCAGCGGGCCTGCGTGGCTCACGGTGGCAACCAACGGCCTGCTCTCCGGCACGCCGCTGAGTCCCAATGCCGGTTCAAATGTGTTCATCGTTTCCGCCACCACGTTGGGTGGTGCGTCCACCAACGCCACGCTGAATCTCTACGTGAACAGTCCGCCGTACTTTTTCTCTCCTAATTTTGCCAAGGCACCTGCGACTCCTGGTGTGCCTTATGCGGGCACCGTAGCCACGAACGCCACCGATCCCGACCTTGGAGCCGGCGACACGCTGACCTTCTACAAAGTCACTGGCGCGGCCTGGCTCAATGTGGCCACCAACGGCGGCATTTCCGGCACGCCCGCTAACACCGATGTCGGCGCCGATTCGTTCCTCGTGCTGGTGGAGGATTCCGCCGGGCTGGCCGGATTGGCGACCATGGCGATTACCGTAAACGCGGACCAACCGCCGGTGTTTGCCGGCAATCCGTTCTCCGTGCCGCACGCGAATATCGGCGTTCCTTATGCCGCTTCGATTGCGTCGCAGGTCAGCAATTCAGTCGTGGGCGACACCATCACGCTGTCCAAACTCAGCGGCCCCGCATGGTTAAGTCTGGCTGCCAATGGCGCGCTGTCCGGCACGCCGGCGGCTGCAAATGTCGGCGCCAATTCCTTCACCGTCCAAGCCACGGATCTCGGCGGCATGTCGAGCCAGGCAACCATGCTGCTCAACGTGGCGGATTACATCCGCCTCCATCTGGCGGCGAATGGCAGCCAGTTCAGTCTGAGTTGGACGGGCGGCACGCCGCCTTATCAAGTGCAGACAACCACGAACATCGTCAGCGGTGTCTGGACCAACTTTGGCGGCTCAATCAGTTCCAACAGCCTCAATTTCACACCGGCAAATTCGCCGGCGTATTTCCGAATTCAAGGGCAATAAGAACGGCGCTGCAAACGCCTGTGCTCGGAGCGCGGAGCATTGCTTCGCGTCAATAAGCGGTTAAACCCCAATATCCTCATTCCAAAGTTCCGGTCGCGCGGCGATGAAATCACGCATCAGCTTGATGCACTCGGGGTCTTGCAACACTTCCACTTTCACACCCTGCGAACGGACATATTCCTCCGGGCCTTTAAAAGTCGTGTTCTCGCCGATGATGATGCGGGGAATCTTGTAAAGCAGCGCCGCGCCGCTGCACATGGGACACGGCGAAAGCGTGGAATAAAGGATGCACTTTTGATAAACGAAAGCCTTGAGACGACCGGCGTTTTCGAGGCAGTTCATTTCCGCATGATGAATCACACTGCCCTGCTGGACGCGTTGATTGTGGCCGCGCCCGATGATTTTCCCGTCGCAAACCAGCACCGAGCCGATGGGAATGCCCCCGGCAGCCAGCCCCATTTTCGCTTCGTCAATCGCGGCTTGAAGGAAGGAGTCCATAAGAATTTTAAATCGCCGCCGCGATCGCCCCACCCATTTCCGTGGTGCCGACCTTCCGGGCTTTGGGTTCGGTGGCGCTGAAAATATCTCCGGTGCGCAGGCCGCTGGCGATGGCCTGGGCGACGGCGTTTTCGATGGCGCTGGCGGCATCGTTTCGGCTGAAACTGTGGCGCAACATGAGCGCGGCGGAAAGAATCTGCGCGATGGGATTGGCGAGATTTTTCCCGGCGATGTCCGGCGCGGTTCCTCCGGCGGGCTCGTAGAAACCGAAAACGCGATCGCCGCTCGCCGCGCCCAGGCTCGCGCTGGGCAGCATTCCGAGCGAACCCGCCAGCGCGGCGGCTTCGTCGCTCAAAATATCGCCGAACATATTTTCGCAGAGCATGACGTCAAATTGCGTCGGCTTGAGGACGAGCTGCATGGCGGCGTTGTCCACGAACATGTGGTCGAGCGCGACGTCGGGATATTGTTTGGCGACGCTGGTGACGACATCACGCCAGAGGACGCCGTTTTCGAGGACGTTGGCCTTGTCAATGCTCGTGAGTTTTTTGCGCCGCAGCCGCGCCGCGCCGAAAGCGACGTGGGCGATGCGCTCAATTTCCGGCGTCGTATAAACCATCGTGTCAATCGCGCGGAGAATTTTTTCCTGACCGCTGCCGGAAATTTGCTCGGTCTTCTTGGGCTGGCCAAAATACATGCCGCCGGTGAGTTCGCGCACGACGAGGATATCAATGCCGCCGCCCTGCCGTTCCGCGCTAAGCGGGCAGGCGTGCGCAAGTTCCTTGGGTAATTTTACCGGACGCAAATTGGCGAACAATCCAAATTCCTTGCGCAAGCGCAGCAACGCCGCGCGCTCGGGCCGCTCCTCCTTGGGGATCGTCGGGTCGCGGGCCGGCAGGCCGACCGAACCGAACAGGATGCAATCCGAATCCCGGCACAGCGCCAGCGTCGCGTCCGGCAGCGCCTTGCCGCCCGCGTCAATCCCCGCCCACCCCACGGCAGCCTCGGTAATGTTGAGCGTCAGCGAAAACTTTTTCTCCACCACGCGCAGCACCTTGACGGCCTCGCGCATCACTTCCGGCCCAATCCCATCCCCCGCCAGCGCGGCAATTTTAAAGACAGTCGAACTCATAATTTAGTTTGGAGAATAGAGAAACGCCGGTCTTGAAGAAAGGAGATAAAAGGAAGCGTATCAAGGCAGGGCGCATCTTGACACACGCACCAAGCGCAAATCTTCTCCCTCGCCCCGCGAGGAACGAGCGGGGAGAGGGGCAGCTTTAAAACACACCAAAGACGATAGGATCACCCCTCTCCCTAACCCTCCCACCATTCGTCCCTCATGGGGCGAGGGAACCAGACTGCAACATCCGTTGGTGCGGGTGTCAAGTTACGCTCGTCAAGACATTCTCCCAGCCTGAAAATAGTTCGTTTTTTTTCGTGCAATTCACCGGCGTTGGGGTCTAACTGAGGTGGATGAGGTGCGCCGGTTGCGCAGTCGGTGTTGTTCATGCGTCGGCACCCCCAGGAAAAAACCAGGAAACGAAACAACCAAAAGCATATGACTCCCACCAGAATTCTCAGACTCGCGGCGATGGCCATCGCCATTCGCATGATCTCGGGACCAAGTTGCAACTTGGCAGCCGCTCCGGAAGACACCCCCATGGATTACAATGCGGAAATGCGGGCCGCCGAGGCCGCCCAGCGCAATGACCCCGAGTGGAAACCGAAATATGAGGAGATCGCCTTGATCCAGGTCAACAAACACAGCAAGGGCGGTTCGCTCCATAATTATTGCCTTAACACCAATGGCGACATTCTGGCCTGTTGCGGCGGCAAGTTCACCCGCGTGGTGGACGAGCAGCAGGGCAAATCCGAGGCTGTCTCCGAGAAAGCGGAAATCCGCGTATTCTCTCCCGCGGGCAACCTGGTCACCTCGTGGCCGATGGAACAAATGGTACAGGCAATCTGCGTCAGCCGCGATGGCGCCATCTTTGCCGCCGGCAGCGGACGCATCGTCCGGTTGGACCAGACCGGAAAAGTAATCGCCTCGGCGGTTTCCCCCGTGGCCGACGCGCCGATCGTAATGGGGGACGACATCAATCAAATGCTCAAGGACATGCACCAGGACAACGAAACTCAGCGCCGCCAGATGAAGGCCAATCTGGAGCAGCGGCGCGCTGATTTCACCGGCATTGCCGTCACCGATCAGGACGTGTTCGTGTGCGTGCCGACGCCCAATGATTTCACCTACCGCGTCTATCGTTTCGATCATGATCTCAAGGAGTCCAAGCTCATCGTGGAAAAATTGCGCGGCTGCTGCGGCCAGATGGACATTCAGGCCTATGGCGGCAACCTGTGGGTGCCGCACAACGCCCGGCATCGCGTCGAATGCCATGACCGCGACGGCAAGATCATCTCCCAGTTCGGCCAAAACGGTCGCGTGAAACCGCAACAATTCGGCGGCTGCTGCGAACCCAAGAACATCCGTTTCACCAGCCACGGCGAAATCATTGCGGCGGAGTCCGGTCCGCCGACCTGCCTGAAGCGCTTTACCCAGGACGGCAAGTTCCTCGGGGTGCTCGGAATGGAGAGCGGCTCGAAGGGCGATTGCGTTCGCGTCACCGTGGAGGTCAGCCCGGATGAAACGCGCTTCTACCTCATGGACACGGCGAAGGATGCCATTCACGTTTTCGGCAAGAAGGGTTGAACCATTGCGAAAAAAACCAATCATGAAATCACAGAAACACAAGCTTGGCGCCAAAATCGTTTTGGCCGCGCTGCTCGCGTTCGGGCTGGCCATCCCCGGCGTGGCCAAAGACCCCGTCAAAGACGAGACGGCGAAAAAGCCCATTGTGCTCCTGTCCATGGATCCCCTATCCAAGGAACTGGCGTGCGCCTGCGTCCGGGGCTATGCCCAGCGTGATTATCACCTGCTCGCCACCTACCTCGGCAAACAACTCGGACAGCCGGTCGTGGTGCAGTTTTCCGACGATCTGACCAATTCCATTGCCAAGCTCGCGCCCGGGCAGCAAGCGATTGTCGTCGCCAAGTATTCCGTGGTTCAACACGATGCTCCCGGCGCGGGCTTCAATTACCGCCCGCTGTGCCGGCTCACGGGCAAGGACGGTTCCACCATGTTGACCGGCTACTTTGTCGCCAAGCGGGGCGACACGGCGACGAAGATTGAAGACCTGGCCGGTCGCCGCATTTTATTGGGATGCGCCAACGCGGATGAGAAATATTCCGCCGCGCTGGCCGCCTTGAAAGCCGCCGGCATCCCCGAACCCAAACTGATCGAGACGCGCAGCGCTTGCAGCGATGCGGCGCTGGATGTGGTGGACAGCATGGAATACCCGCCGCCCGTGGGGATGATCTCCAGCTACGCGCTGCCCTTGCTGGAAGGCTGCGGCAGCATCAAGAAAGGCGACCTCAAAGTCGTCGGACAGACCGGTCCCGTGCCCTTTGTCACCGTGTTCTGCTCGGCCGGCATGTCCCCGGAGAAACAGCAGAAGCTCATGGACGCGCTGCTGGCCATCACCAAGAACCCCAAGTTGATGAAGGCCATGGAGACCAAGAATGGATTCATTCCATTCGACGACGCCGCGCCCGCGCCCGCGACACCGCACGCCAAGGCCGGCGCGCAGGACTGGCCGGATTGGCGGGGCGCCGCGCGTGACGGGCATGTTCCCCAATTGCCCGCCGTGCTGCCGGAAAAGGCGCAGATGCTCTGGCAAAAACCCGCGATGAACGGCGGGCTGGCCGGGGTAGCCGTCGCCGAGGGACGCGTCATCGTGGCCGATCGCGATGCCGCTGATGAACGGGATGTTTTTCGCTGTCTGGACGCCAACGATGGCCGGCTGATCTGGCTGGTGGATTACGCGGCACATGGAAAACTGGACTACGGCCAGTTTCCCCGCGCCACACCCGTCATCCGCGATGGCCGGGTTTATTTATTGGGGGCATTGGGCAGCCTGCACTGTGTGAGGCTCACGGACGGAAAGATTCTCTGGCAGCGAAATTTCATCAAAGACCTCGGCGGTTCGCTCTCGCCCTGGGGCAGTTGCGCCACGCCGCTGTTGGTGGATGACCTGCTCATCGTGAACCCGGGCGGCGCAAAAACCTCGTTGGTGGCGCTGGATTGCAATACGGGAAAAACCCGGTGGGCCGCGCCCGGCAACCCCTCGGCCTATAGCTCCTTTATCAGCGCCACGCTGGGCGGCAAATTCCAGGTGGTGGGCTATGACAAAGTTTCGCTCGGCGGCTGGGACCCGAAGTCCGGCGAGCGGCTGTGGACGTTGACGCCGCCGGCAAAAGGCGACTTCAACGTCCCCACGCCGCTGGTCGTCGAGGGCAGGCTGCTCGTCGCCACGGAAAATAACGGCACGCGGCTCTACGGTTTTGGCGACGACGGCAAAATCCTGCCCGCGCCGCTTGCCCAATACGCCGATCTCGCCCCGGACACCACGACGCCGGTGGTCACGAACGGCCGCGTGTTTGGCTGTCAATCGGGAATGAACTGCCTCGATTTAAACGACCATCTCAAACCCATCTGGCGCGGACAAAACAACGATCTTGACGGGCACGCGTCGCTCTTCGCCAGCCCCGATCGCGTGCTCGTGGTCGCCTTGAGCGGCGAACTGTTTCTTTTCTCAGCCGAGTCTGGCAAGTATGAGGTGTTATCCCGGCTGCGGCTTTTTGAAGACGACGCGGAAGTTTATTCCCACCCGGCCCTCGTCAACAACCGCCTCTACATCCGCGGTTCCACGAGCATTTGCTGTGTGGACCTAAACGGAGGGTGAGCACGTCAATCAGCGCGGTAGAGCACCCCCAAAGCGCCGGACCGGCAATCGGCGATCCCCAGTGCCATCCCCCGCCAGCGCGGCAATTTTAAAGACTGTAGAACTCATATTGTGAACGGAAGATTAAGGAGAGGGGAGTTTTGAGGGAAGGAGATTCTATGAAGAATGGAAGGGCTTGCATTCAACTCCACAGGATGTTATCCCAAATAAAACTTACGAAATTTAACGCTTCTTTGAAATCATTACCTGGAAACGAACTTTGCGACGCAGTTTCTCTTTTCTCGGGTTGTGGCGGCAGCGATCTTGGCCTGCGAGCTGCCGGGATTCGAGCGGTTTGGGCTAACGATGCCAACGAATCCGCCTGCGAACTTTATGAGGCAGTGACTGGAACAAAAAAAATCATTCAACACGGCGACATCGCCAAAATGAGCAACTTTCCCAAAGCTGAACTCTTAGTTGGATGTTACCCCTGTCAAGGCTACAGCCAAGGCGGGAGGCGAAACGAGGATGACGCGATCAATTACTTATACCAACACTTTGATCGCGCTTTGCGAAAAATCCTTCCTCGCGCCTTTATTGTTGAAAATGTTGATGGAATGCGTTTTTCACATAACGAGCATCTACTTCGCGCTCAACTGACGCGCTTTCGTTCGGCTGGTTATACGGTCAACTGGCGAGTTTTAGATGCTAAAGATTATGGCCTTGCACAGGATCGCAAGAGGCTATTCATTGTTGGAATTCGATCTTCTGAACGAAAGCGCTTTTCTTTTCCAGCGGAGACTCATGGGCCGGGTCGAGAGAATCCATATATAAACATCAAAGATCGCATTTGGGCTTTGCGCAAGGCTCCGAAGAACTCATATAATGAGGAACCATTTCACTGGTATTATCTCTCCAGGAATCGCCGTCGAGAATGGAACCAACAATCGACTTGCATCGTTGCTCATTGGCGGCATGTCGGATTGCATCCCGATTCGCCGCCGCTTCGCAAACTTGGCACAGACCGGTGGGCTTTTACAGAAGAGCGTTTCGCACGGCGTTTCAGTTACTTGGAGTGCGCAGCGTTACAGGGTTTCCCCGATCCGAGCGCATTCTCGGTAAGGACAGTGGAGGAACGTTTTCGCGCTATCGGGAACGCGGTTCCACCACCGCTTTTTGCGAACGTGGCGACAGCGTTGGTTGGCCAGCTCGCGGATTGGCGTATAACTTTGCCATTTTGTGATAATCGATGTTCTCCGGCGGTTTAATTTGCTCAGGAAAAGCTTCCGCGATCAGTGCTATTCGCGCTCGATCGAATACAAGCCCAGCCTCTCGGGAAATCTCATACAATTGCATCGTGTTCGGAATGTGATGTGCAACAAGGAAACATCTGACAGGATCGACATGACACACCGGCCTAAGCCAGGTTTCAAGTCTTTTGACGCTAAGCTCCCTGCCTTTTTTTGAATCTACGTCGTTCTTACCACATGCACATTGCGCGAGAGCGAAAAACTGCGCCAGTCGACCGTCTGGCCATGGCTTCCAGACCACAATGTCAAGACCGATGTCCTTCAAATGTTTGTAAGTAGGGTCGTCAGGGAAGCCAGCGTCCGGATTCCATTTGAACTCTCCGCACCTTTTTTGCAATTCCAAAAAAGTCTCACGCGCAGAGTTGCCACGGAGTTCAAACTCGTACGGTGGCGCTCCCGATCTAAAACTGGACGTGCCCGTACCTAAATGTAGGGCAACCACATCACGCGAGATCATTTCAAAAATGGCTGAGGCGTTTGGAACACCATCAGAAACACCAGTCGGGTTGCGTGCAACCGTTAGGCAAAACTCATAGACGCCTGTCTTGCTTGGGCGATGCAATAATGATCCGGTATCGTTAACTTCAAATGGATAAGCCTCCCTCATCAAGGCTACGCGGCGCCCGATTTCATCACCAATGGCGCCACTATTATTTTCAATTCGCATCTGCCGCTCATTCCAGCTATTGCCCGCCTCGATAAGCGCATCGTCTATCACGCCCGCCATTTTCTCGATCCCTATCGCCGCATCCATGTTTGCTGTGCCTGAAAGCATGGCTTGAAATTCCGCTTGGTCGGCATCCAGAGCCGCATCGAACTGCTTGTGCTTTTGATTCCAATCGTACTGATTCACTCTTGTTCCTCAGTAGATTCGTCTTCCCCGCCTGCAATTTTCTTCAAATCGGCCAAAGCCTTTCTGGCTAGATTCGATACCGATCTCGCCGGAACAATTAGATCCTGAGCCGTATCCGCTTCCAAACTGCCGGGGACGATTAATCCAGTGAGGTCTCGCAGTTGATCTGCGACCCGTTGAAATCCTTCTTGAAGTCTTTCGCTGGAAGGTCGTGCTTCCTCCATAACAAGCCTTAACGACCTGCCTTCCTTCAACCGATTGCAGAGAACCACATCTCGAACGGCTTTGGCCAGATCGCCAATTTCTCGGCTGTCCTCAACAACAGCGGGCACACCATGGTTCTTGTCGCCAAACATGAATTTCATGATCCACCCAGCCTGATCGAGCTTCGTTTCAGGGATCGGGTTTTGAGCAGGCGTTCCATCAACCTCGATAAAGCCAACGAACTCTTTAATGGGAGGATTATCTAGAGCAGTATATACCCACGAGAACGGATAATAAGGATTGCTACCGCGCCCTTTGCGCTGGCTTTGGTCGAGCCTGAACTGTCCAACGCGGATTAATTGGTTCACAAATCGGTAACCTGCAAGCATCCTAGGTGCGGTCCCATTATTGTCGCCGAGCATCTCCATCACCTCCTTAAGTTTAAGTTGGTGATCACGTAAGACTTGGTCCACCCATGCGGCCTTCGCATAAGAGTCCCATTCTAAGAATCCCACGATGTGACGCACACCAATGTATGGCAGCACTTCTTTGAAGGAATTCTTTCCCCTGTAAACGATGACTGGAACCGGAGTAATTCGTCTCTTACCATTATCTTTATGGATTTGGATATACTGATCTCGCAACCGTGTTTGGCTCGCGGCCCGCGCGTCTCCGCTTAGAATCAAGCACGCAGCCAAACGCCTTTTGCCTTCAAGAATACGTATTTTCTTTTCTTTTTCTATGTGAATGCCAACTAAGGGCTCCGAATCAAAAAAACCGTTTACAGCAATGGAACTCAACACGTCATTCACTCCGAAGGTGTTGACGATATGGTCAAGAGCCTCCCGCTCGGTGTTTATCTTGTCAGCTCCTGTCCCGTAACGTGGGTTTCGCAGATCGAACTGGAGCTCCTCCAGATAACAAAGCTCGACGGGATGCTTCGACTTGGATTCAGCCGATTTCTTTATTGGAGTTGCCATATCGTTTTCCATATCGAATAGTGAACTTTCGTTAGAGGCAAATCAATTGCGTTTTACAGAAGCGAAACCCCAAGGCGTTTTATGGGAAATCGAGCGAAGTGCGGATTTAAATCTCCTCATCCTGCTTTCGTACGATTGCCACGTTTTCAAATAATTTTTCCGGTCGACTTGCGCCAAGCCGAACCTGTGCTAAAATGGGAGTGTCAGTAGCGGAGGGAATTGTTCTTTGACAGTTCGCTGATGGCGGATTGGCGAAAAGAAGCATCATTAGGAGCGAGGCATCGCCGTTTGGTGGAGCTGGCATGCATAAGTTAATTTAATCAATATGCACCTTGTCGCAGCTTACACCCCATTGCGCCCCTGACCATTGGCCTGGTTTGGCGGTCGTTTTTGGCATGGCGCAGCCCGGTGGGGAACTGATAGCATTCGCCATGCGACAGTTGCAGGAGAAATTGGCGATGGCGCGGGGCGAACGGCCCGCGGAATTGCTTTTCAAGAACGCCCGGCTGGTCAATGTGCTGAGCGGGGAAATCCACCGGGCGAATGTCGCGGTGGCGGATGGCCGGGTGGTGGGCGTGGGGGATTACGAGGCGGAAAAGGTGATTGACCTCGCCGGGGCGTATCTCGCGCCGAGCTTTATTGACGGGCATTTTCATGTGGAGAGTTCGATGCTGACGATGCCGGAGTTCGCGCGAGCGGTGGTGCCGCACGGAACGGGCGCGGTGGTGATTGATCCCCACGAATACGCGAATGTCCTCGGTCTCGACGGCATTCGTTACGTTCTGGAATCGAGCAAGAACCTGCCGCTGGATTTTTTCATCATGCTGCCGTCGTGCGTTCCCGCGACTCACCTGGAAACCGCCGGGGCGCGATTGACGGCGGAGGATCTGGCTTTGATGATCGCGGATGAGCGCGTGGCGGGCGTGGCGGAGTTGATGAATTATCCGGGAGTTTATCTCGGGCAGGAAAGCGAGCTGGCCAAAATCCGCGCGGGCAAGGGCAAGGCGATTGACGGCCACGCGCCGGGTTTGAAAGGAAAGAATCTCAACGCCTACGTGCTGGCCGGTGTGCGCTCGGACCACGAATCCACGGAACTGGACGAGGCGGAGCAAAAGCTGCGGCTGGGCCTGCACCTGCTGCTGCGCGAGGGCAGCACCGAGCGGAACCTCGCCACGCTCGCGCCGCTGATCACGACGCATAACTCGATGAATTGTTCCTTCGCCACGGATGACAAGCTCGCCGGCGATTTGGTGGCGGAGGGGCACATTGACCATTGCGTTCGCAAGGCCATCAAGCTGGGCATGCCGCCGATCACGGCGTTGCAAATCGCCACGATCAATGTGGCTCGGCATTATCGCTTGCGGAATTTCGGGGCGATCGCGCCGCGATTCTGGGCGGACTTTGTGGTGTTCGATGATTTGAAAAGACCGGTGGTGCGGCAGACTTACAAGAAAGGTCTGCTCGTCGCGGAGAACGGCAAGTATCTGGGTTTGTCTCCGGAAATCGTGCCGCAGCCGCGCAGCACGATGAACTTGCGTTATCAGGCGGCGGATTTCGAGGTCAAGGCGCAGAAGACGGGCAGGATCAAGGTGATTGAAATTGTGCCGGAGCAGATCGTGACGAAGCAGATTTTGGTGTCGCCGAAAGTGGTTGCGGGAAAAATTGTGGCGGACATGAGCCGGGATATTTTGAAGTTGGTGGTGGTCGAGCGGCATCGCGCCACGGGCAATGTGGGCGTGGGATTTGTGCGCGGGTTCAAGTTGAAGTCCGGCGCGATCGGTTCCACAGTGGCGCACGACGCGCATAACGTCGTGGTCGCCGGGACGAACGACGCGGACATCAAGCGCGCCATTGTGGAGCTGGAGAAAATGCGCGGCGGATTGGTGGCAGTCACGCAGGGCAAAGTCAAGGCGGCGCTGGCGCTGCCCATTGCGGGGCTGGTTTCGGACCTACCGCTCGCGGAAGTGATCCGGCGCATGGACGCCTTGAATGCGGCGGCGGCGGCGATGGGTAGTGATCTGGAAGCGCCGTTCATGACGCTTTCCTTCCTGAGTCTTTCGCCGATTCCCGAATTGAAACTGACGGACCAGGGATTGATTGACGCGGTGCATTTGCAAAAGACCACTCTGTATGCGTGAGGCCGAAACATGCTGATTCGCTATTTGACCAGGTTGACAACGGGCCGGCTGATTCTGTGGTGTTACTTCATTTGGTATTTGGTCGTGTTGGTGCGGTACTTTGACGCGAGCGCGCGGTTGTGGCTCACCTCCGCTGGACTTTCGTTGATCATCGGTTTCGCGTTGTACATCAGCACGGCAAGAACCGGTGTGAACCCTGTGAAACTGGAACTGTGGCAGGTGTTCCGGCTTTATCTGATGCCCTTTTGTGTGTCGAGTTTTTCGGCGCTAGTAAAGGGCCGTGGATTCGTGCTTATCTTTTCACCCCAGCCGGGCGAGGTATTGACGGCGGCGGGATTGTGCGCAGTTCTGTGCGGGACGGTCTTCGCGCTGAAACAACGGGCTTCGACCGTGCGCAGCCGGTGAATGCTAATGGTGCGTGTTCACAAAGTAGAGCGCGAGCGCGACCAACCCGGAGACCAATAATCCGGCGGCCACCGACCAGGCGAGAAAGACCTTTTTTTTCCGGCGCAACGCCCTGCCGCCCATGCCCGCGAACAGGTAAAATCTCTCCTTCTCCTTATATCTCTTAGTCCAAATCATTTATATTTTATGGCCGGTGAATGAGTCGAAACTGTATAGCAAGCTCGTTGCTCGCGGCAACGATTTTCTCGACAACGCCGGTTGGCGACTCTGAGGCCGAAGCCGCGAATTTAATCCGCGCCCATCAATCCGGCCAGTGTCAGGGCCAGCACTTCCACTCCCCGCTGAATCTGTTCCGGCGACGAAAATTCATCCGGCCGATGGCTCACCCCGCCGCGGCAGGGAATGAAGATCATCGTCGTCGGGCAAATCTGCGCCATGAACAGCGAATCATGGTAGGCGCGGCTGATCATCTTCTTCACCGGCAGGCCGAATTCCTTTCCCGCCGCCATTACCGCCGACACCAATTGCGCGTCGCAAATCGCGGGCGCGTCCACGTTCAGCCGTTCTAATGCGAAGCTGACTCCGCGTATTTTGCAAATCCGGTCCACTGCCCCTTCGATAAGTTTCAACGCCGCGTCGCGCGTGGCCAGCAGGGTATCGCGCAAATCAATCTCCAACCATGCGCGGCAGGGCACGCTGTTCACCGCGCCCGGCTCGATACGAAACACCCCGGTCGTCCCCACCGTATCCGCGCTGCCGCTCATCAACGCCGCCTGTTCGACCGCCAGCGCGATTTCCGCCCCGGCCAGCAGGGCGTCGTGGCGTTCCGGCATCAGCATTGCCCCGGCATGGCCGCCGACGCCCGTCAGTTGCACCCGCAACGTGCTGGGCGCCGCGATCTTTTCCACCACGCCAATCGGCATCTGCTCGCGTTCCAGCAGCGGCCCTTGCTCGATGTGCAATTCCACAAATGCCGCGTAATTCCCCGGCGCCAGTCGCACCTGCCGCAAATCATGTCCGCCAAATCCCGCCGCGCCTCGCAATTCTTCCAGCGATTTTCCCTCCGGGTCGCGCAAAGCCGCCGCTTTTTCCAGCGGCAACGCTCCGGCCAGCAAGCGGCTTCCCAGGCAGCCAATGCCAAACCGCGTCGGCTCCTCCGCCGTGAAAATGATCAGTTCGACGCCCCGCTTTGGTTCGACGCCCGCGTGTTGCAAAGCGCGGATCGCTTCAATCGCGCCCAGCACTCCCACCACGCCATCATAACGACCCGCATTCGGGATGGCGTCAATGTGCGAACCCGTCGCCACCGGCGCGAGCGTGGCGTCCCGGCCAGTCCAGCGCGCAAAAATATTTCCCACCGCGTCCTCGCGCAAAACCAACCCGGCCTCAACGCACAAATTTTTGACGAACGCGCGCGCGCGCAGGTCGGCTTCGGAAAATAAAACGCGCGTCACCACCGGCGGCGCGGCCTCGGAAATTCCCGCCAGTTCGTCAATCTGCCGCTGCAACCTTGCGCCATCCACCTTGAGAGAAAGCTTCATTTCGATGCGGGTTCCGGCGATTCAATTTTGGAGCGCAGGAAAGTCGGGCCGGGAAAGGAACCGTGCGCCGTCATTTGTCGCTCCTCAACCTCTTCCAGCCAATGCGCGCCGGCCTTTGCGGAGTTGGGTTTCATTCGCCGACAATTGCCGTTTGGCGCGGGCCAGTTCCGCGCGCGCCAACCGCAGGTCGCACAGGATGCTTTCGCGTTCCGCGCGCGCCCGGGTCAGCTCCAGCGAGCGGCGGCGCAGTTCCAATTGCGTCATCACGTGGCCGCTCAGGATTTCCAACGCGCGTTTTTGGTCCGGTCGCAAGGTGTGCGGCACCTTGTCAATCACGCACAATGTCCCCAGCGCCTGGCCTTCCGGCGAGATGAGCGGCGCGCCGGCATAAAATCGAATCTTCGGCTCGCCCGTCACCAGCGGACTGTTCGCGAATCGGGCGTCCTCCTGGGTATCGGGCACGATGAACAATTTGTTCTGCAAAATCGCGTGCGCACAAAACGAGATGTCGCGCGAAGTCTCGTTGGCGCTGATGCCTATCTTCGACTTGAACCACTGGCGCTTTTCATCCACGAGCGTGATCATCGCGATCGGCGCTTCGCAAATATGCGCGGCCAGTTCCGTCAGGTCATCGAACACGTTTTCCGGGACGGAATCCAGGACATCATATTGCCAGAGCACTTCCAGGCGCTTCTTTTCGGTTTTTGGAATCGGGGCTTTCATTGGCGTTGCTTGCGATATTTTCAATTACGATGGAGCCGGTCACATGGCGCCCTCATCGGAACCTGCCGAAATGATAAGCCCCTATGGGCGCAAATCAATCCTTCATTTGGCAGCGGGCCACGTTGGCAGCGTGAGCGAATAGCAATCCACGTGGTCTGGAGATGGAGCGCAGAGCATTGCTCTGCGAGTAGGCGAGCGCCCGCACCAGACCGCGCGGAGCAATGCTTCGCGCTCCGTGACGCGTTCTGCAACAAATTAATATTTTTTATGCGGCACAACATGGCTTTATGTGGCCCAAGACGGCCCGGCGTTTCGGACGGTCAAGCCAAGTCCAATAGTGCGACTTGGTTTGACTCGGTTTGACGGCATTCATCATCAATGGTTTACAAGCGCGACTTCTCCGGGCTGCCACCTTGACTACCTTGACTAGCAGCCGATCGCGATGATGACCCGGATAAAAAAGCTGGCCCACGAAGCCTGGCCGCGAAAGAACGCAAGGAACACAGAGATGGAAACTGCCCGTTTTGTGTTCTTTGCGTTCTTTCGCGGCTGATTCCCGGCCATTCCGCCCGCGCTCCGATAATTCAATTACAATTATCACGGCTACATTTAACCAGATTCGCCGCCCGTTTTTGTAACCTATGGCAGGTTTGACACGCTTTTTGTTTCTGATGAATTATTGTGAAAAAAGCGCAGTTTCGGCCAATGTGTGCAATGGGTTTGGCCTTTTCTAAGCAGATTTGGATTTTCAGGGTGCGAAAATTTTTTTTGTGCCACCTGAACCCTAAAAGCCATTTGGGAGGGGAATTGTGAAAGGATTTATAACATTTCCAGATTGTAATTGCACTCTTCCACTCCTTCGGAGCCTGGAATCCGGCGTGATCAACGGTGGATGAACTTGGCCTTTGTTCCGAAGGAACATTCGATAATAGCCCGGCCGCTTCAGCGCCGGGTAGTCAGTTGATTTGAAGGTCAAGTCCCGCAGGGACGACCGGGGTTTAATCTCATATTCAGCCGTCCCTGTCGGGACTTTTCCATTCGCCAAAACCAGATCCCGGCGCTGAAGCGACCGGGCTAATGTCGCGCCATCCCTCCGGGATTATCAAAAAAAACAGGCCGTTGCCTCACCCACTTTTAATCACACCCACCATCTTCAATCCCTCTTGCATTCTCACATCGGATCCCGGTTCACATCCTTGTAATAGATGTAACTCGCCGGGGTCTTGCCCATCGCCACGAACCATTGCGGACAATACGGCGCCATCCAGATCGCGTCGCCCGCCTGCACCGGATGATAATCCGCGTCCAACCGGTAAACGCCCTGGCCTGACAGCATCAAGAGGCCGTGTTCCATGACGTGCGTTTCCACGAACGGCAGTGTCGCGCCCGGTTGATACGTGAAAATATTCACGGCCAAATCGAACTGCGGCCCGTCGGTCAGCAGGACTTGCAACCGCGCGTCTTCGTTTCCCAAAAACGGCTGGCCTTTCACTTCGCGTTGATGGCCGATGATGGTCTTTGGCGCGGCGATTCCGCCCAGCGGCACATAATATTTTTGAAAAACCAGGAGACGCGCGTTCGAGCCTTGGAAATGAATGTCCTGGCCCGGCGGAATATAGACAAAGCTTCCGGGTTCGAGGCGATTCCGCTTGTCGTCCAGCGTCACGCTGGCATTGCCCTCGAGCACATAAACGAAATATTCGGTCTTGCCGGTGTTGCCGCGGCCGTGTCCCTCCTTGCCAAAAGTGATGAGGAACTGGCAGAACCGCGCGCCCATCGCCGGCGAAACCAGCACCACGCACGAGGCGCTTTCCCATCCCGGCAACACGCTCGGGACAAAGCCGCCGGGCGTCAGCAGCGCGTAGCGATCCTTGACCACACTCCGCGTCGCGCCGAACAATTCATTCACTTTGCTTTTTTCCTCAGTCATGATGTTTCAGGTTTAACCAATTCTCCTAATGGCTTTGCGACAATTTTGCCATCTTTAAATACCGTCCGCCCGCGCAGAATCGTCCGCGTCACGCGCCCGCGCAATTTGCTCCCAATATACGGACTTTGCCGGTGACGGTAAAACAAGTCATCCCGCTCCACCGTGAATTCAGCGTTCAAATCCACCAGCGCCAGGTCCGCGTCCGCGCCGATTTTGATGCCGCCCTTCCGCGCCGGCAGGCCGAACCGCTGCGCGACATTATCGGACAGCAACTGGCTGAGCAACGGCAACCGGACTTTGCGCTTCATGTGTCCCTCGGTGATCAACAACGGCAGCGTATGTTGCGCGCCGGAAATGCCGCCCCAGACTTTGAAGAAATTCGCGTCGGTTTTCATCTCCGGCGGCGCGGGCGAATGATCGGAACCAATCGTCGTCACCGCGTCGAGTTTGAGATACACCCAGAGCGATTCCTGCTCCGTTGCCGGGCGCAACGGCGGCGCGCACTTTGCCACCGCGCCGAGTTTGACCAAGTCATCCTCGGTGAGCGCGAGGTAATGCGGGCACGTTTCACCACTGACATTCATTCCTTGCAGTCGCGCGTTCATGATCAGGGCAATTCCAGCGCCGCTGCTCACATGCACGACATGCAGCGCGCAGCCCGTTTCACGCGACAGCGCGATCGCGCGCAAGATGGCCTCCAGTTCCGCGGCCACCGGGCGTGAAGCGAGATAATCGCGGATGCCGGTTTTGCCGGCGCGCAAAGATTGCCGCGCCCATTCGCGCGTCATCATTTCGTTCTCGGCATGGACGGCCACGATCTTTTTCAACTTCGCCGCGCGTTCCATGCCTTTTCCCAAAGTGTCCTCATCCACGCAGGAAAAATCCTCGATGCCGCTGTTGCACATGAACGCCTTGAAACCGATCACACCGCGTTCGGCGAGTTCCTCCATTTTGTCGAGATTGCCCGGAACGAGGCCACCCCAAAACGCGAAGTCCACCAGCGATTTCGCCCGCGCCGCCGCAAGCTTCAAATCAAAACTGGCCGCGTCCACCGTGGGCGGATGGGCGTTAAGCGGCATGTCGAAAAAAGTCGTGCCGCCGCCTGCCGCCAGCGCGCGCGAGCCGGTTTCCAGCCCCTCCCAATCCGCGCGCCCCGGTTCATTGAAATGGACGTGGGCGTCAATCACTCCCGGAAAAATATGCAGGCCCGTGGCGTCAACCTCATCCTGGCCCGACATCGCCAGACCGGATTCCAGCGCGACAATTTTTCCGTCCGCCACGCCGATGTCCGACGGCAACAGCTCCCCGCCGGTCACCACCGTCCCGCCGCGCAGTAGCAGATCAAGTTGCGCCATGCTTTTTCCCGGAAAACGGATATTGCTGGTTCGCGAGCAGTTGGAGGAAATCGTTCATCACCGCAATCGCCACTTCCACATCTTCCACGGCCACCGATTCATCGGGATGATGGCTGATGCCGCCCTGGCAACGCACGAAGAGCATCGTCACCGGCGTGATGTCACCCATCGCCGCGGCGTCATGGCCCGCGCCGCTGGTCAGTTCCGTGACTTCCATCAAATGCTTCCGCGCCGCCTTCGCGAGCAACTGGGACAACTCGCGCGAACACGGAACGGACTGGACATCATGCACCACTTCCCAATCCACTGCGATCCCCCGCTTCTCGCCGATCTGTTGGGCGATTTCCCGCAACTTGTCGCAGGCATCCTGGCGGATGCTGTCCTGCGCGTGACGCACATCCACGCTCAAAACCACCTCGCCGGGAATGACGTTGCTGGCGCCGGGCCGCGCGTCAATCTCTCCCACTGTGGCGACCAAATCCGCCCGCGCGTTCGCGCAAGTTTCCACCGCCGTGATGAATTGCGCGGCGGCGGCGAGCGCGTCCCGGCGCAACGCCATCGGCGTGGTGCCCGCGTGGCCGGCCTGCCCGGCAAAGCGCGCCCGGATGCGGGTTTGCCCCGCAATCGCCGTGACGATTCCCACCGGTTGATATTTTTTTTCCAGCACCGGACCCTGCTCGATGTGGACTTCCGCGTAGCCGAGCAATGGCTGCGGGTCGCGCCGCGCGGAATCCAGTTTATCAGGATCGCCGCCAAAGGCGCGGATGGCTTCGCTCAGGGTGACTCCGCGCGCGTCAAATCGTTTGAGATCCGGTTCCTTGAGCGTGCCGGCCATCGCGCGGCTGCCGAGGTAGGTCGTTTGAAAACGCGCGCCTTCTTCATCGGCAAAAGCGATCACCTCCAGCGCGAAGGGCAGGCGGCGCTTTTGCTCGCGCAAGTATTCCACGCAGGCAATGGCCGCCAGCACGCCCAGCGGGCCGTCGAATTTTCCGGCATCGCGCACGGTGTCCAGGTGCGAGCCAAGGAGAAAAACGCGCTCATCATCGCCCGGATAGCGGCCCAGTAAATTGCCGACGGCATCCTCCGAAACCGTCAAGCCGGCGTCGCGCATCCAGGAAGCGACGAGGTCATTCGCGCGCCGCATCGCCGGCGAGCCGTAAGTGCGCGTCAGCCGGTCCGTCTCCTCGCTAATGCAGCCGAGCGCCTCGATGCGTTCCATGACTTTCCGGGCCAGTTCATTGGTGCTCATACAAAAACATCTTTCTTACGTATTAAAACAAATTTGCCGCCAGCCAGCCCGAAATTCAACCTGCGCCCTGACTACTCCGCACTCCCCACTCCGCATTCCGCACTCAACTCAGCTTCCCCGATAGGTGCTGTAAGCCCAGGGCGAAACCAGCAAGGGAACATGATACGATGCCTTCGCATCCGCAATCCCAAAACGAACGGGCACCCGGTCCAAAAATGGAATTGGCATTTGAGCGGATGCGGTGGTCTTTTTGGCGAAATAATCGCCGGCAAAAAAAACCAGTTCGTAAACGCCGGCTCTGAGTTCTTCGGGACCGAGCAGCGGCTGGTCCGTGCGGCCATCCGCGTTGGTGCGCGTGGTTTTCAGCAGCTTCCGTTGGTCGCCGGTGACGGACCAAAGCTCAATTTGCATTCCCTGCGCCGGGCAGCCCTGCGCGGTATCAAGAACGTGCGTGCTTAATTTTGCGGGCATGACAACTTGTTCACAGCAGTTCGCGGAATTGTCAAGGTGCGGACTCCGTTGCTCATAATGATGTGTTTGACCTGCCGGATGACTTGAAAGCCGGACTTTTCCAATGCCTTCACCGCCGCAAGATGATTCACGCCGGGAAGTTTTGGCATGATTCAGACCGTGACCGTTTCGTGGATTACTTTGGTTCCGAAGCGCGCCTCAATTTCTCCGCGCGCCTCCAGATATTCCCGGATCGCTTCCCGGACATTTTCCAAGGCTTCTTCTTTTGAAGCGCCCTGACTGCAGCATCCCGGCAAATCATCGCACCAAACGGCAAAGCCTTCCGTTGATTCCACCACAGTTACGCGGTAATTCATGCAATCAATATGTGCCGTATGCAATATGCGGGCAAGAATCTTTTTGAAGCCAGGAAGCCAAATCAATTTACGGATGAATCAAATCCTGCAACCGCAGCCGGGCAATTTTGCCAATCTCCTCCAAGGCCGTATGGATTTCCTGGGCGCGGGAATTTTTCAATCGCGTTTCAAAACCTTTTAGAATCGCATCACGCTGGTTCAGCCGCGCGCAAATCACAAAGGGAAAACAAAATTTCTCGCGATACGCATTATTGTTTTTCTGGAACGCCGCGATTTCCTCCGCGCTCAACCGGTCCAGCCCGGCGCCGGCCTGTTCGCGGTTTGACTCCGCCGTCAACGTTCCCGCCAGTGCCGCCCGACCCACCAAATCCGGGTGCTCGCGAACCAATGCCACCTGCCGTTCTTCGCCGGAATCACTCACCGTGCGCATCAATTCAGCATGCAAATGTTCAAGATCGGTGAAGGGCCGCCTGGCCCAGGTTTCGTCCGCAATCCACGGCGAATGCTCAAACACCGGCCCGATGACGCGCACGAATTCGCGGCGGCTCATTGTGTTGATTTGGGTGGTGGTCATATCCACTTCATCACTTTATCCGCGAGCTTGTCGAACGCCGTCACGCACAGTTCCAGGTGCTCTTCCTTCGTGTCCTCAATTTTGTTGTGGCTGATGCCGCGCAGGCTTTGGACGAACATCATCACCGTGGGCACGCCGGCGCGCGCTACTTCCGCGGCGTCGTGCAACGGGCCGGACGGCAGCCGATGCGCCTTGCCGCACGTTTCGCGGATGGATTCGTCGCAGAGATCAATCAATTCATCATTGAACAGCACCGGCTCGATCTGCCAGAGGCGTTCCCAAGCGACTTTCACGTCGCCCTCCTTGGCGAATTTTTCGCTCGCGTCCCTGGCGTCGCGCAACATTCGCGCCAGCGCCGCCGCATCCAGGTGGCGCTGGTCCAGCGTGATGCGGCATTCTTCAACCACGCTGGTGACGATCCCGGGTTTCGTGGTGCAGGAGCCGATGGTGCAAACCCCGCCGTGACGCGCGGCGATGGCGTAAATTTCCTGGCCCATTTTTCCGGCGGCAAGGAAGGCGTCCTTGCGGCGGTTCATCGGCGTGCTGCCGGAATGCGCCGCCTGGCCGTGAAAAATGATCGCGTGGCGCTCGACGCCGAAAGTGCCCAGCACCGCGCCGAGCGGCAAATCCAAATCCAGCAGCACCGGCCCCTGCTCAATGTGTAATTCGATGTAGGCGGCGGCATTTTTCAATTCGCACCCGCTATCCTTGACGCGTTCAAAATCCACGCCGATTTCCTTCAACGCGTCCGGGAGTCGGAGGCCGTCCTTGTCCTTGAGGCCGCGCGCCTCCTCCATGTTAAGCGTGCCGGAACACGCGGACGAGCCGAACAAACTTTTTCCAAACCGCGCGCCCTCCTCATCGGCCCAGTCCACCAGGCGGACGGTCACCGGCGGTTTTCCGTGATATTGCGCGTTGATGCGCCGCAGAATCTCGACACCGGCAAGGACATTCAGAGCGCCATCGAGCCAGCCGCCGTTCGGCACGGAATCAATATGCCCGCCAATGAGCAGAGCGCGATCAGACTCGCCGCGAAGCGTGGACCAAAGATTGCCGGCGGCGTCGGTGTGCGTTTCGACTGGCAGTGTCTCAAGCTTTTTTCGGAGCCACGCGCGAGCGGCGACCCACGTCGGAGTGAAAGCGACGCGTTGCGCGCCATTATCATCGCCAGTGAGGGCGCGCAATTCCTTGAGTTCGGCGACGGTATGCTTCGGATCTATCGCGTTCATGTTGGCATTATGGATAAAACAATGAGTTTTCCAACAAAACAAAAATCATCTTCCATCTTTGGCAAGATTGGTATTGCCAATTGCAACCATTGGTAATACATTTTCCGCGTGACGACATTTTCACTCAAGTTGCCCAAGTCCCTGCTTCGTGAAATCGCGCAGGCAGCGGAGGCCCGCAGTGTGGCCAAATCCGCCGTCGTCAGGGACTGCATTGAGCGCGTTCTTCGCCGCGGCAAGAAAACGAAGAATCGCCTCACCTGCCTCGACTTGATGGGTGACCGAGTCGGCTCGTTCCACGGACCGAGGGATCTTTCGACCAACCGGAATCATCTTGTTAAAGCCATCGCCACCCATGCCAATCGAGGCCGCAAGAATTCTCGTTGACACCGGGCCGCTGGTCGCGGCGCTGAATGCGAATGATGAACATCACTCCTGGGCCGTGACCGTGTTCGGCCGCCTGCCGCCGCCATTATTTACGTGCGAGTCCGTTTTGTCCGAGGCGCAATTTCTTCTGAATGATCGCGGGACTGACCCGCTGGTGATTCTTGAATGGGTACGCGCCGGGGCCATCAGTCTGGCGTTCGACGCGGGGAACGAAATCGAGCGTTTGATGTCCCTGCAACGCTCGTACCGGAATCTTCCCATGGACTTTGCCGATGCCTGCCTCGTGCGCATGGCCGAACTGCATCCGCGCTCGCGGGTATTTACCCTTGATTCCCACTTTCGCGTTTATCGGCGGAATGGACGGCAGCAAATCCCGCTGCTGGCGCCGTGGTAAAGGCGGATTCGTTCAGCATCTTAAGTTGGAAAATATCGTGTGCATACGTAGTATGTGAATTGCCGCTTTTCATTCGGGCGCGCATCGCTTAGGCTTGGATTGTTTGATAGGTTCGTGCCAGCCCACAATTTGAAAATGGTCTAGCGACCGGAAAATTGAAAGACAAAATCTATGCCCACCCTCGCCACCACGGTTGACGGACTTAAGTTGCCCAACCCTTTCATTATTGCCTCCGGGCCACCGGGCACGAATTTGAACGTCATTTTCAAGGCGTTTCAGGAAGGCTGGGGCGCGGTGATCGCCAAGACGGTGAGCCTCGATGCTTCGAAAGTCGTCAATGTGACGCCGCGCTATGGCAAATTGCTGGCCGGCAGCGGCGAGGTGGTGGGCTGGGAAAATATCGAACTCATCAGCGACCGGCCGTTCAAATTGTGGGAGGATGAATTCAAGAAATGCAAAGACCAATATCCCGACCGCATCCTCATCGCGTCCGTCATGGAGGAATATCGCCGGGACGCGTGGGTTGAAATCGTGGAGCGCTGCCAGAATGCGGGCGTGGACGCGTTAGAGTTGAATTTCTCCTGCCCGCACGGTTTGCCGGAACGCAAAATGGGCGCCGCCATGGGCCAGGACCCGCAAGTGCTCGAAGAAGTTTGCGGCTGGGTGATGGGCGCCGCCAAAAAACCCGTATGGGCCAAGATGACGCCGAATGTGACGCACATCGAGGAACCGACGCGCGCCGCGTTGCGCGCCGGCGTAACGGGTATCAGCGCCATCAATACCATTCGCAGCGTCATCGGCGTCAATCTCGACACGCTGCGCCCCGAGCCGACGGTGGAGGGTTACACAACGCCCGGTGGTTATTCGAGCAAGGCGGTCAAACCGATTGCGCTGCGGATGGTCATGGAAGTCGCGCAGGTCATTCGCCACGAATTCAAAGGACGCTCGCTCTCCGGCATCGGCGGCATCGAGAGCGGCAATGACGCGGCGCAATTTATTCTGCTCGGCGCGGACACGGTGCAGGTTTGCACCGGCGTGATGAAATTCGGTTACGAATGCGTGAAGCCGATGTGTGATGAACTCCTTGCGTTCATGGCCCGGCACAAGTTCGAGACGCTGGCGGATTTCAAAGGCCACAGCCTGGATTATTTCACCACCCACGCCGACCTCGTCAAACGCCAGCAGGAACGCAAGGCCGCGCAAAAAGCCGCGCCGAAAAACATCGTCAAAGCTGACGGCGAATGGCGTGGCGATGAGTTTGTGAAGCAATCGGATGCGCTGTCGAAGGGATGAGATGAAGCTCCAAGCACCAACATCCAAGGTCCAGAGAAGCTTCAAACTTCAAGTTCCAAATTCGCCGGTGGAGGTAAAGTATCCCGGCGCCACTTCTGTTCCCAATGCGGCTTTTTTGCTGAATGATGCGCCTCAGGAAAATGGGTCGTTGCGCCACGCATTTGATCTGGAAGAGCGCACGGCGCAATTTGGTGAGGCGATTATCCGGTTCTGCAAGAAAATTCCGCAGGGTCCCGACAATAATCGTTTGATCGGCCAACTGGTCGGTTGCGGGACGAGCGTGGGCGCAAATTATTGCGAGGCAAACGAAGGTGTCTCAAAAAAAGATTTCAAGAACACCATCGGGCGTTGTGTCAAGGAAGCCAAGGAAACGAAATTCTTTCTGCGCATGGTTGCGGCGTCCGAACCCGGGCTGGCTGTAGAAGCGCGTCAACTTTTTCGCGAGGCCAAGGAATTGCATTTGATATTCGCAAGCATTTATAGGAAATGAAATCGAAGCACCAACCATCTGGAACGAAGTTCAAACTTCCATCCATTGACCTTACAGGCGAAACAGCCGCACGGCGTCCTTTGAAGCTTGAGATTTGGAGCTTCTCTGGATGTTGGAGCTTGGATGTTGGAGCTTTCAACACATGACTCCCTGTCCCGTTTACATCGCCGGCGAATGGCGCATCCTTCCAGACGTGGCGACATCGCCCGTCCATAACCCCTCCACCGGCGAAGTCATCGCCGAGGCTCCGCTGGGAACGGCCAAACATGTGGACGAAGCGGTCCAGGCCGCCCACGATGCTTTCCCGGCGTGGCGGGACACGCCGCCGGTGGAACGCGCCAGGATTTTTTTTCGCTATCGCCAGTTGGTGGAGCAGAATTTCGAGCGGCTCTGCCAGACAGTTTCGCGCGAACACGGCAAGACCCACGCCGAGGCGCGCGGGAGTCTTTTTCGCGGCATCGAGAACATTGAATACGCCTGCGGCATTCCATCGCTGTTGATGGGCGAGACGCTGGAAAATCTGGCGCGCGGCGTGGATTGCGAAACCCTCCACCAACCGCTCGGCGTGTGTGTGGGCATCACGCCATTCAATTTTCCGGCGATGGTGCCGCTCTGGATGTTCCCGGTGGCGCTGGCGTGCGGCAATACTTTTGTGCTGAAGCCGAGCGAGAAAGTTCCGTTGTGCGCCGTGCTGTTGACCGAATTGCTCGAACAGGCGGGCCTGCCCAAAGGCGTGTTCAATCTTGTTCACGGCGGGCGCGAGTGCGTGGACGCCTTGTTGACGCATCCGAAAGTGCGCGCGATTTCGTTCGTCGGTTCCTCGCCGGTCGCAAAATATATTTATGAAACCGGGACGCGCCACGGCAAACGGGTCCAGGCCAATGGGGGCGCGAAAAATTACATCGTCGTCATGCCCGATGCGGACATCAACAAGACCGTCGAGAATCTCGCGACCGCCGCGTTCGGTTGCGCCGGGGAGCGTTGCATGGCCGGTTCCACCGCGCTGCCGGTGGGCAAGGCCGCAGAGCGGCTGCTGCCCGCGCTCATCGAAGCGGCGCGCGCCATCAGGGTCGGACCGACGGATCGCGCCGCGCAACCGGACATGGGCCCCGTCATCACGGCGCAACATCGCGACCGCGTGTTAAGCCTCGTCGCCAGCGGCGAGCGGGAGGGCGCGAAAATTGTTTGCGACGGGCGCGGCGTGAAAATTGCCGACGCCCCGAACGGTTTTTATGTGGGCGCAACCATCGTGGACCAGGTGCAGGCGGACATGACGCTGGCGCGCGAGGAAGTTTTTGGCCCGGTGTTGAATGTGATGCGCATGGAAGACCTCGACGAGGCCATCGCGCAGGCGAACCGATCCGCGTTCGGCAATGGCGCGAGCATCTTCACCAATTCGGGCACGGCGGCGCGCGAATTCAAGCATCGCGTGAAGGCCGGCATGGTGGGCATCAATGTCGGCGTGCCGGCCACCATGGCGATGTTTCCCTTCACCGGTTGGGACGATTCTTTTTACGGCGACCTTCATATCCAGGGCAGGGAAGGCGTGCAATTTTACACGCAACAGAAAGTAGTTTCGACGCGCTGGTTCAGCGAGGGCGTGGGCGACGTTTGGAAGAAATGATGTGCCAAAAAGTCGGCATGGTTTTTAAATTGCCATGAAAATTTTTGTTCAATGAAGAAGCGAAAATGGAATATTTGCTCATTGGTTCCAATCCTTTGCGCTTTGCTGTTCCAATTTGGCGCTCTTCATGAAATTTCCCAATCTATTGAACTACGTGCGAAGTTGACAAAGTTGCGCACGGAATTAGAAGTCATCAAGATGAAATCTGACGCTAGCACATTAATAACCCTCGCAGATGTCTTGCGAGTGCTTGGCTTTGTGTTTGCCGCAGGAAGTCTCTTATCGTGTTATATTTCTGCAAAAGCAAGCGAGCCAGGGTCGAGGGCGGTCCTTTATGGCCTTTACGCCTTTTTCCTGCTAACTCAATTCTTACTAACCTAACATCGTCATGTCACTTCTCATAAAAAACGGTGAAATCGTAACCGCCAGCGAACGGTATATCGCGGATATTTTCTGCGAAGGCGAAACCATCACGCGGATTGACCGGAACATCTCGGCTCCTCCCGGTGCCGAGGTGATTGATGCCACCGGGAAATTTGTCTTCCCGGGGTTTATTGATCCGCATGTGCATATATATCTGCCGTTCATGGGGACGTTTTCAAAGGACACTTACGAGACGGCCAGCAAGGCCGCGCTCGCCGGCGGCACGACCACGCTTATTGAAATGTGCTGTCCCTCGCGCAAAGACGAGGCGCTGGCCGGGTTCGAGACTTGGATGGCGCAGGCAGTCGGCAAGTCTGCGTGTGATTTTACCTTCCACATGGGCGTGACGAAATTTGACGATCTCACGGAAAAGCAGCTTCGCGAAATCGTGAGGCGCGGCATCAGTTCGTTCAAAATTTTCCTCGCCTACAAAGGCGCATTCGGAATTGATGACACGGAGCTTTATCGCGCTTTGAAGCTGGCGAAGGAACTGGGCGTCATCGTCACCGCGCACTGTGAGAATGAGACTTTAATTGCGGAGCGCTCCAAGGAACTATTGGCCGCCGGCAAGACCGGTACCGCGCAACATCACGAAAGCCGTCCGCCGGCGGTTGAGGCGGAGGGAGTGCATCACTTGATGACCTTCGCGGAACTGACGGGCGCGGCCACGTATATCGTCCACTTGAGCTGCCAGGAGGCGCTGGCGGAAGCAGTCGCGGCGCGGGAGCGCGGAGTGCGCGTGAGTGTCGAGACGCTCATCCAATATTTGTTGCTCGATAAAACCCACGCGGAATTGCCGAATTTCGAGGGCGCGAAATATGTGATGTCGCCGCCGTTGCGCGACGCGAAGAATCAAGCGGTGCTTTGGAATGGATTGCGCTCGGGTCTCGTGAACACAGTGGCGACGGACCATGCGCCGTTTGATTTCAAAACGCAGAAGCCGATGGGCAAAGATGATTTCACCAAGATTCCCAACGGAATTCCCTCATTGGAGGAACGCGTGAATCTGCTTTACACGCACGGCGTAAAAACGGGCCGGTTGGATTTGCACACCTTCGTGAATGTGGGCGGCACGCAAGTCGCCAAATTATTCGATCTCTTTCCGCGCAAGGGAACGATCCAGCCCGGCAGCGACGCCGACCTGGTGGTTTATGATCCGGAATATCGCGGCGCCATTTCCGCGAAAACGCAAATGATGAACGTGGATTACAGCGCGTTTGAGGGTTGGAAAATCGAAGGTCGTCCCAGCGCGGTGACCGTGCGCGGCCAAGTGGCGGTGCGCGAGGGAAAATTTGTCGGGACGATCGGGCGCGGGCAATTTTTGAAACGGCAGCCGAGTCATTTCTGAGACGCGCAATCTTGTTAATCCGCTTGGCAATTAGCGACATTTACATTATTTTCTTGTCATGAGCGTAACCGAAATGGTCATAAAGAAAGTCAAGGCTTTACCCGAAGACCAAGCCAAGGATTTACTTTCTTTCCTCGAAAAACTGGAGCGAGAAGAGGAAGCATTTGATATTGGAGCCGCCCGGAAAGCTTTGGCTGAAGGTGACAGGAATGGCTTTATTCCATGGGAAAAAGTCAAGGATTCGGCGCGAGTTTCAAACCGGAGTTTGAAAGCGGATCGGAAACGCTAGAAAGTGTGGCTTATCAGATTCAATTCTCGCCACAAGCCCAGAGGCAATTCCGGAAGCTGACGCAGGACTTACAAAACAGAATCACCCCGCATATTGAGAGCCTCGGCGGCAATCCGCGTCCGGCCGGTTGCGTGAAGCTTCATGCGGAGGATGATCTTTGGCGGATTCGCATTGGAGATTATTGTGTTGTCTGTCAGATCCGGGACAAGGTTTCTTTGGTCATCGTTCTCGTGGTTAGACATCGTCGCGAGGTTTATAGGTGAGTCGGAGTCAGCCGATATTGGAACGGATTGTCCGCGCAGAGGTGGAATCCAGCCCACTCTACAGCCCCGACCTTGCGCCGGTGCCACCGGAGGGGCGCAAATGGAAGGTTTGGAATTTCGCGGCGCTGTGGATTTCCATGGCGGCGTGCATCCCGACTTACATGCTGGCGTCGTCGCTGATTGACGGCGGCATGAATTGGTCGCAGGCGATCCTGACGGTTTTTCTCGGTAATCTCATCGTGCTGATTCCGATGGTGCTGAACGCGCACGCGGGAACGCATTACGGCATTCCGTTTCCAGTGTTTTGCCGCGCGGCGTTTGGCACGAGGGGGGCGAATGTCCCGGCGTTGTTGCGCGCGCTCGTCGCCTGCGGCTGGTTTGGCATTCAAACGTGGATCGGCGGCAGCGCGATTTATAAAATTCTCGGCGTCTTTTTTCCATCGCTGATGACCGGGGTGGTGACAAATATGTTTGGCATCAGCGCGGCGCAGTTCGGCTGCTTCCTGTTTTTCTGGGCGATCAACATGGGCATCATTTATGCCGGCATTGATTCCATCCGGCTGCTCTTGAGCATCAAGGCGCCGCTGCTCATTGCGCTGGGATTGTTGCTGCTTGGCTGGGCGTATCATTATGCGGGCGGATTCGGGCCGATTCTTTCGCAGCCTTCGGCGTTTGCGCCCGGCCAGCCGAAGAGCGGCCAGTTTTTTCATTTCTTCTTTCCGGCATTGACGGGGATGGTGGGATTTTGGGCCACGCTGTCGTTGAACATTCCCGATTTCTCGCGTTACGCGCGCACGCAGCGCGACCAGGTGCTGGGGCAGACGTTGGGACTGCCGCTGACCATGGCGCTGTACGCGTTCATCGGCGTCGCGGTGACTTCAGCCACTACGATCATCTACGGCAAGACGATTTGGGACCCGGTGGATGTGCTCACGCATTTCACGAATCCGTTCGTGCTGGTTATCGCCATGCTGGCGCTGTGCCTTGCGACGCTCGCGACGAATATCGCGGCCAACGTGGTCAGCCCGGCGAATGATTTCGCGCATCTCGCGCCGGGATATATTTCATTCCGCACGGGCGGATTGCTGACGGGAATTCTTGGCGTGCTGATCATGCCGTGGAAATTGATCGCGCTGCCGCAGGGCTACATTTTCACCTGGCTGATTGGTTACGGCGCGCTGTTGGGGCCGATTGGCGGAATCATGATCGCGGATTATTTTGTGTGGCGGCGTCGGCGATTGAGCCTGGCGGATTTGTATAATCCAGCGGGGGAATATCGTTACATGAATGGATTTAGTGTCGTGGGCTTGGTTACACTGCTGGTTAGCATTTTGCCGAATCTGCCGGGATTTTTGGTGAATATAAAGGAATGGCCGAAAGAGTGGCCCGCGCCGCCAGCCTTGATCGGTCTTTACGATTACGCATGGTTTGTCGGTTTCGCGCTGGCTTTTGTTTTGTATCTGGTTTTGAAGGTGTTAACGAACGCTGCCAGACCGGCTGTCGGCTGAGGTTCTGATTGCGTTTGGCGAGGCTCCGCGCTGCAATTGGCAAGCCTAGTGGCTTGACTTGCCGGGCCTGATGGCGTCTGGTTAGAATTAATTAATTAACGAATTATGAAAACTCCAACGCTGCCGCCGTTTGATTATCAACCGCAACCTTACACCGGGCCTTCGGCGGAAGAAGTGTTACGTTTACGTAAGGAATTTTTAAGCCCGGCTTTGTTCCTGTATTACAAAAAGCCGGTCATGTTCGTCGAAGGGAAGGGGCAATATCTGTTTGATGAAAAAGGCCGGCGATACCTCGACGGATTGGGCGGCATTGTCACCGTGAGCGTGGGGCATTGCCATCCGCATGTCGTGGAGGCGGTGCGCAAACAGAATGAACTGCTCCAGCATTCCACGACGATTTATCTGCATCCAAACATTGCGGAGTATGGGCAAAAGCTGGCGTCCAAAATGCCGGGCGAGCTCAAGGTTTGCTATTTCGTGAATTCGGGTTCCGAGGCGAACGACCTGGCGTTGCTCATGGCGCGCGCGTACACGGGAAATTATGACGTGATCGCGTTGCGCAATTCGTATCACGGCGGCAATGCCTCCGGCATGTCGGTGACTTCGCATCACACCTGGAAGTTTAACGTGCCGCATAGTTTTGGCGTGCATCACGCGCTCGCGCCCGACCCGTATCGCGGCGCTTTTGGCCGCAACGATCCGGACGCGGGGAAAAAATACGCGGCGGATGTGAAGCAGTTGATCGAGTTCGCCACTTCGGGGCAGGTGGCCGGATTTATTGCGGAATCCATTCAGGGCGTGGGCGGCGTGGTGGTATTTCCCGACGGTTATCTCAAGCACGCCTACGAACACACGCGGGCGGCGGGCGGCGTGTGCATCGCGGACGAGGTCCAGGCGGGTTTTGGCCGGACGGGCACGCATTTCTGGGGCTTTGAGAATCAGGGTGTGATCCCGGACATTGTGACGATGGCGAAGGGGATTGGCAATGGCTGCCCCTTGGCCGCAGTGGTGACCACGCCGGCGATTGCCAGCGTGCTGGCAAAGCGGATTCATTTCAACACCTTCGGCGGCAACCCAGTGGTTTGCGCGCAGGGCAACGCGGTGCTCGAAGTGATCGAGCGGGAACATTTGCAGGCGAATTCGCTGAAGATTGGCGGCCATATTCTTGCCGGGCTGGAAAAGTTGAAGGCGAAGCATAACATCATCGGCGACGTGCGCGGAAAAGGGTTGATGCTCGGGATTGAACTGGTGAAGGACCGCACCACCAAGGAACCGGCGAAAGCCGAGTGCGCGCAGGTGATGGAGACGTGCAAGGATCTGGGATTGCTGCTCGGCAAAGGCGGGCTTTACGGGAGCGTGATCCGGTTCGCGCCGCCGATGTGCGTGACGATGGCCGACGCGGATTTCATGCTCGAGGTGTTCGATGCGGCATTCAGCACGCTCTGAGCGGATGAAACTCCGCCATCAACAATATGGCAAAGCGCGGGTGCGCGTGATGAAGGTCACGCGCCGGGCGAAGCAGCATGAGTTGAAGGAAGTGGAGGTGTCGGTGATGTTGGAAGGCGATTTCACCAAATCGTACACCGATGGCGATAACAGCGCGGTGGTTCCGACCGACACGATGAAGAATACGGTCAATGCGCTGGCGAAGAAACATTTGGGCGCGGAGATCGAGACTTTCGGACTGTCGTTGGGCGGGCATTTTTTGAAGCGTTACGCGCAGGTGCGGCAGGTGACGATTCAATTGACCGAACGGCTCTGGCAACGCATGCCGGTCAATGGGCGCCCGAACCGTCACAGCTTCATTGGAAGCGCGAAGGAGCAGCCGTTTGCGAAAGTGGTTTGTTCGCGCGGACGGGCGGTGGTGGAATCGGGGATTCAGGATTTGCTGATTTTGAAAACCACGGAGTCGGGGTTTGAGGGATTTCCGCGCTGTGAATTCACCACGCTGCCGGAAACCAAGGACCGCATCATGGCGACAAATCTGGCGGCGTCGTGGGTTTATGAACGGACGCCGGCGAGTTATGCAAAAGCGAACGCAAAAATTCTCGCCGCGATGCTGAAGGTTTTTGCCACCCAGTACAGCCCCTCGGTCCAGACAACGCTTTATCAAATGGCGGAAGCGGCGTTGCGGGCGGTGCCGCAGATTTCGCGGGTGAATTTGAAGATGCCAAACAAACATTGCCTCCTGATTAATCTCGCGCCGTTCGGACTGGAAAATGAGAACGAGATTTTTGTGCCGACGGATGAACCGCATGGACAAATCGAGGCGACGGTTACGAGGGATTGGAAATGATGCCGTCAGAATTCGATTGAACCACGGATGCACACGGATAAACACGGATTCAGAGTTGCAAAAGAGTGATGGTTGTTCGCCGCTCGACACTTCGGGGTTCATTTGCTACCTAATGCCTCGTGAGAATTCCGTTGCTGCAAAAAATCAGACGCCTGGTCGTGAAGCTCGGCACCGGCGTCCTGACGGACAGTTCCAAGCAGCCGGACCTGGCCCAGATGGAGCAGTTGGCGGGGCAGATTGCGGAACAATCCAGCGCGGGCCGCGAAATCGTGCTGGTCACCTCGGGCGCGGTCGGCGCGGGCATGGGCGCGCTCGGTTACAAGCGGCGGCCGCGCGAACTGGCGGAGTTGCAGGCCTGCGCGGCGGTGGGGCAATCCCGCCTGATGGCCACTTATGAAAAGCTTTTCGCGAAACATGATTTGAATGTCGCCCAGGTGCTCCTGACACATGAGGATTTGCAGGACCACACGCGGCATCTCAACGCCCGCAACACGCTCGTCACGCTGCTCAAGCACGGCGTGGTGCCGATCATCAACGAGAACGACGCCGTCTCGTCCACCGAGCTGAAGTTTGGCGATAACGACAAGCTTTCCGCGCTCGTGGCTTCGTTGTTACCGGCGGATTTGCTGGTGATTTTGACCACGGTGGACGGCGTCATCGAACATTTCGGGAAGGCGAATGCGCGCACGCTTTCCACCATTGAACAAATTGACTTATCCCTGGAAAACAGCGTGGGCGGGACGGACAGCGAGACGGCCATCGGCGGCATGGCCTCAAAAATCCAGGCGGCGAAGATCGTGGTGCGCAGCGGCATTCCCCTGGTGATTGCCTCGGGGCGCAAAAAAAACGTGCTCGCGCAAATCATGGCGGGCGAGGCGGAGGGGACGATTTTTATTCCGCAACCGGCGCGACTTCAGGGGCGCAAACGGTGGATTGCGTTTTTCCATCATCCCCAGGGAACTTTGTTTGTGGACGCAGGCGCGACCACGGCTTTGCGCGAGCGGGGCCGGAGCCTGTTGCCTCCGGGCGTGGCGCGTTGCGAAGGGGAATTTAACGCGGGCGATGTGCTGCGAATCTGCGATTTGGAAGGGCGGGAATTTGCGCGCGGCATCTGCAATTTCAGCTCGGCTGAAATCAAGGCGGGCAAATTGAGCCGGGGCGAAGTGGTCCATCGGGATAATTTGGTGATACTTTGAGCGCGATTCTGCAAATGCAGTTCATCCCGGGGAGCGCACGCGCCCACGCGTGCAGCCGTCGGCGCCCACGCCAACCGCAAGAGGGCGAAGAAAGGTCAAGCGACAGATTATCTCGACAGCGCGCGATTCTTTCTTCGCGGCGAGGGCGCCGCGAAGAGCACGCGGGGCGCGTGCGCTCCCCGGGCAATAAAACATCAGGGTTGAATTATGGCTAGGAAAAAAGCGATAGACGATTTGTTGGCGGTGATGGCGCGGTTGCGCTCGCCGCAGGGCTGTCCGTGGGACCGCGAACAGGACCATCGCTCGCTCCGCTGGCATGCGGTCGAGGAAGTGTATGAATTGATGGACGCCATTGATGCCGGCGATGACCACGAGATGGCCGAGGAACTGGGCGACTTGCTCTTGCAAGTGGTGTTTCACTGCCAATTGGCAGAGGAACGCGGCGCATTCGACTTCGAGACGGCGACGCGACGCATCGTGGACAAACTGATCCGCCGTCACCCGCATGTTTTTGGAACCACAAAAGTGAAAAACGTGGATGAAGTCTGGGCGAACTGGGAGCAAATTAAAAAAGCGGAGAAACAGGGAACCCGGCACGAACGGCCTTCCGCGCTGGATGGAATTCCCCGGCATCTGCCGGGCTTGCTGCGCGCGGAGAAATTGGTGAAGAAAGCGCGCAAGGCGGGATTAATCGTGGCAAAGCCAACGCACCAGCCGCGCAGCAAAACTGCGGTGGGCCAGGAATTGTTTGAACTGGCCCAGTACGCGCAGCAACGCGGTTGGTCGGCGGAACAATTGTTGACCGGCGAAATCAAAAAGCGTGAGCGGTTGTTGCGCAGGCGCGAGAAAGCAAGCGGCAGTTAACCCGCCAAAAAATCCTCGCACATTTCGCCGTGCTTGTGTTCGGGATTGGGAATCAACTTTTGGTTCCGGCAATCCACGACCCAATCCAAATCTTTGAGCGGAATCTGGCCGACGATGTTGGGCAACGAATCCGGCACTTCGATGACATCAAAACGCCCGGAGCGGCCCTGGATTTCCAACGAGGCAAGCGAATAAACTCTGCCAGTTTCGTTCCGGTCGGACATGGTGCGGGATTTGATCTCGCCGATGGCGCTCAAGCCCAATTGCTGGATCATGGAAGTCTTCAAATAAAACTTTACCGCCCCCGTGTCCACCAGCGCGTCGGTTTCCACCGTGCGCGGTTTTTCCTTGCGAAAACCGGCGGCGACCATTTCCGTGTCCGACCAATTTTCGACTTTGATCCGGGTGATTACTTTTCCCATATCGCTTCCCATGGCATTACTTTACCAGAGGCTATTGATTCCGCAACCGGCAGTCCAAGTCCAGCTTGAAACTGGAATTTGCGCCTCGCCAATATCAAAATTTGATTGTGATGCCGCTCCGCCCGGTGTTTAATTACGGGACCTAATATGACTGATCCACGCTACACCAAACTGGCCAAGTTGCTGGTCGAATATTCCACCGCGCTCCAAAAGGGCGAACGCGTCCTCCTCGACATGATTGATGTGCCGGATGAATTCACCATCGCCCTGATGCGCGCGGTGCGGGATGCGGGCGCCACGCCGTTGGTGGAAGTGCGCCACACGCGCGTCTCGCGCGAAATCATGAAGGACACCAATTCCAAGCATGCCGAACTCGTGCGGGACGTGGAGATGTTCCGCATGAAACGCGTGGAGGCTTACATCGCCATCCGCGGCAGCGCCAATGCCAGCGAAACCTCCGACGTGGCCGCAGACCGCCTGGCGCTTTACGCGCGGGTCATGCGGCCGTTGTTGAACCAGCGGGTGAACAAAACGCGCTGGGTGGTGTTGCGCTGGCCGACGCCGAGCATGGCGCAGGGCGCGGGGATGAGCACGGAGGCGTTTGAGGATTTGTATTTCGATGTTTGCACGATGGATTATGTCAAGATGGCGCGGGCCATGGCGCCGCTGGAGAAGCGGATGCAGCGCGCCGACCAGGTGCATTTGAAAAGCCCCGGCACGGATTTGAAGTTCAGCATCAAGGGCATCGGCGCGGTCATGTGCAAAGGCGACCGCAATATCCCCGACGGCGAAGTTTTTTCCTGCCCGGTGAAGGATTCGGTCAACGGTGTGATCTCGTTCAACACGCCCACGATTTATTCCGGGTCGAAATTTGAAAATGTGCATCTCGAGTTTGAAAAGGGCCGCGTCGTCAAAGCGACCTCAAACAATACCAAGCGGCTCAACGAAATCCTGGACACCGACGCCGGCGCGCGTTATGTGGGCGAGTTTTCGCTGGGCTTCAATCCCTACATCAAGAACCCGATGTGCGATATTTTGTTCGACGAAAAAATTGCCGGCTCGCTGCATTTCACGCCCGGACAGGCGTATGAAACTTGCGACAACGGCAACCGTTCCGCCGTCCATTGGGACATGGTGCTGATCCAGCGGCCCGAATGGGGCGGCGGCGAGGTGTGGTTTGATGGTGAACTAATCCGCAAGGACGGCCGCTTCCTCCCTAAGGATTTGAAGCCGCTAAATCCGGAAAATTTGAAGTAGGGAGCAAAGTTCGGAGATCAAGCTTTAGCTTGTTCGCGTGTTGCGTGTTGCGTGTTGCGTGTTGCGTGTTGCGTGTTCCGTTTGTTCACGCAATACGAAATACGCTACACGCAACCCCCAGCACGCAAGCTAAAGCTTGAACTCCGAACTGTCGGAACTCCAAACTTAACCCGCCTTTAACCCGCCTCAGCTTTCCTTCAGGATGGAGAGGAATTGCTTCACGGCGGGCGAGAGCACTTTGTTCTTCTTGTAGATGGCCGCCAGCGGGCGGAAATATTCGCCGTCTTCCAGTTGCACCGCCGCGAGTGTTTGTTTGGCCACTTCCTGCAGGATGGTCCCCTGCGGCACCACGGAAATGCCCGCGTCAATCTCGACGGCCCGCTTGACGGTCTCGATGTTGTCGAATTCCATGACGTTATGGACCTCGACATTGTGGTCTTTGAGGATGCGGTCGAGGGCTTTGCGCGTGGGGATGTCCGGCTCGAAGCCGATGAATTTCTGGGAGGCCAGCGCCTTGAGCTTCACGCTTTTGGCCTTGGCGAACGGATGCTGCGGATGGCAGATGAGCACCAGCGGATCTTTGCGGAGGGAAACCGTCTCGAGTTTGCTTTCACGCGTCGGATAGGCCACCAACCCCAAGTCCACCACGTTGCTCAACACGTCGTCATACACCTGGTTGGCGCGGCGATATTCCACATGCACGTTCACCGTGGGATAGCTCTTCAAAAATTTCTTGATGTACGGCGGCAGATCGTGCAGGCCGATGCTGTAAATCGTCGCCACGCGGATCGTGCCGGAAATGATGTCCTTGATTTCCTGCAGCTTACTCTCGAGGGAATCATAGGTCTGGATAATCTGTTTGCTGAAATCGTAAAGCACCTGGCCCTCGCGGGTCAGGCGGAATTTCTTCTTGCTGCGCTCGATCAGGAGGGACTTGAACTGGCGTTCCAGCGAGCTGATCTGCTGGCTCACGGCCGATTGCGTGACGTTGTTAATCTGCGCGGCCTTGGTAAAACTTTCCGTTTCAGCGAGGTCGCAAAACACTTTGAGACTTTCAATTTGCATAAGTAGAGGTAATTAAACCTCATTAGGGAGAATTAGTCAACAGGCGCCGGTTCGTCCGTCGCCAGGGCTTGCTTGACCTTCAGCAGCAGTTCCTGGCTGGTAAAGGGCTTTTGCAGATAAGTGGAATGCTGCTGCTGCTCCTCCATGCTCGAACGCACGTAGCCGCTGGAACAAAGAATGCGCGTGTAGGGCGAAAGCCGCCGGACTTGCTCCACCAATTCCCGCCCGCTCATGTTCGGCATCACGAGATCGGTGATCAACAGGTCAATCTGCCGGTCGCTTTTCGCCATGATTTCCAGGGCCTTCGCGCCGCCGTTTGCGGTCAGCACGCGATAGCCGTAGTTGGAGAGGATTGCTTCGCCCATCGTCAGGAGCAGGTCCTCGTCATCCACCATCAGGACGGTTTCGGTGCCGCTCAACTCCTGGGTGCTGCCGGAATGGTCCGCGACGAATTTTTGGTCCGCCGGCAGGTAAACCCGCACCGACGTGCCCAAAGCCGGCTGGCTGGAAACCGCCACCACCCCACCGTGATTGGTGACGATGCCATAAACCCAGGTAAGACCCAGCCCGCGATGTTTGCTCGCGCGTTTGGTGGTGAAGAAAGGCTCAAAAATACGCGGCAATACCTCGGCCTCGATGCCGGCGCCGGTATCGGTGATTTCCGCGCAGATATATTCCCCCGCGGCCAGTTGGGCATTGCGGTCCTGCGTCGGCTCGGTCAGCGTCAGGTTTTTGGTGGTCAGGCTGATGCGGCCGCGCGGGCCGAGGGATTCAACGGCGTTCTCCATGATTTTCATGAGCGCCTGCTGCATCTTGGCCTCGTCAAATTTCGCGGTGCGCAGACGGCGTTCGAGTTGGAGCGACCAGGAAACATCTTTGTCCAGCCTGGCGGCCTGGAACATCTCCGAATTACGGGTGAGGATCTGGTTTAAATTGCCCGATTGTTGCACCCGCGCTTCTTTTTCGTTGTGGCTGAAGGCACCCAGGTCGTTGGCGATTTCCGCGGCCTTGGCCGCGGATTTCTCGACCTCCATCAAGGAATGCCGCCAGGGGTTGTTCGGCTCCAGTTTGCTGAGGATGAGGGAAGTGTGGCCCAGAATGCTCGTGAGGGCGTTGTTGAAATCCAGCGACACGGTGCGGGCGAGTTGCAGGGCGCAATCCAGTTTTTGCTTGTGCGCCATGCCGGCGTCCATCGAATTGGCCTTCACCGCTTCGACGGGGCCGCTGTCCGGCAGCAATTGCAGCAGGTAATATTTTTTCTCGTCCTCCGTCACCGTGCAGATGCAGGCTTGATAGGCGACCTTCGCGCCGCCCGCGCCCCGCAGGCTGACCCGCGCCGGCGTGGTGGGCGCGAGTTCCCAATTGGCGAGAAACTGCGCGGGGGATCCTTCGTTGTCCGGCGGCCAGAGTGAAACCATCGGCGTGGAGCCATTAGCCAGCGTCGGGTCCAGCGTCTGGACCGCCCTTGCATTAGCACTTCGAATTATGCCAGACCCATCCACCAGCAGCACCGGCCAGCTCGCGTTCACCAGCCCAACCACAACATCTGACTTCATTGGCACTTTGGATTCTTAAAAATGTAAAATACCCAATTAGAGCATTTTCTCAACCACGATTCCCGGGAACTTTCAAGAAGGCCCCGGGCAGCAACTTCGCCACGGAAAATTCCCTGATCCTATGGGGTGAACGGCTGTCCGCGGTCCAAACTTTAGCCTGGGGCGCATATTCGGCCAGTAATTGCCGGCAGGCGCCGCACGGCATGGGCGCGCCGGCCATCCGGGCCACGACGGCAACCGCCGTAAAGTGATTCCGCCCCTCCGTGAGCGCCTTGAACAGCGCCACGCGTTCCGCGCAGCAAGTCAGGCCATAACTGGCGCTTTCCACATTCGCGCCGGTGACAATCTCCCCGGACTCGGTGAGCAGCGCCGCGCCGACCTTGAATTTTGAATACGGCGCGACCGCGCGTTCCCGCGCCTGCAACGCCGCCATTATCAGGGCTAATTTACTCACTCTGGCCATAAGCTTCCGCGAAACACTCCAACAGCGAGGCCGCCGAATGTTTCACCCGGTCGGCCGTCTCCAGCACTTCATCGTGCGACAGCGTCGCCCGGCCGCGACCCGCCGCCAGGTTGGTGATACAAGACAGTCCCGCCACGTTCAAGCCGCATTGGCGCGCGACAATTGCCTCCGGCACGGTGCTCATCCCCACCGCATCGGCTCCGAGACGAGCAAACGCGCGGATTTCCGCCGGCGTTTCGTAACTTGGCCCCGACACCGCCAGGTAAACCCCGGAACGCAATTTCAACTTGCACCGCTTTGCCGCAACGCGCAATAGCCCGCTCAACCGGGGATGGTAAGTTTGAGTCAAATCCACGAAACGCGGACGTTGGGGCAGCGCCGGACCGCGCAGCGGATTTGCGCCCATGAAATTGATATGATCCGTGAGCAACATGAAATCGCCCGGTCGAAACTTGCGGTTCACACCACCGGCGGCATTCGTCAACAAGACGTCGCGAATGCCCAACTCCGCGAGCACCCGCATCGCAAATGTCACCTGCTCGAGCGAGTGTCCTTCGTAATAATGCGCCCGCCCGCTCAAGATCGCGACCGGCGTGTTGCCCAACAGTCCAAAGATAAGTTTGCCCGCATGACCGCTCACGCCGACTGGTGGAAAACCCGCCAGTTGGCGATAACTGATTTCCTTCGTCACGGCCATCTTCGCCACGGCTTGCTGAAAACCGCTGCCCAAAACGATGGCCAGCATCGGTCTTGGCGCACCCAGCCTGGCGATCTGCCGGGCCGTGAACTGCGGATTCAGAATTCGCGTCATGTCTGTGGCCGGAAAGCAAAACAGGTCTGGCGGAAGTTTACAACGGCAGGTTGCAGATTGTTTGCCAGACCAGCAAGCGGGTGCGACGCCGGGCCGAAGAATTTATTTCAGATTTGGAACCGGCGGGGCGAGGTTTTGGATCCAGTTGCCATTGCCTTGGACATAGCTTTGGTAAGCATCAGGCCCAAGCTGCCGACTTACCAATTTTGCAGTTTGCTCGCTGAGAGTTTGGAGGGCGGCAGTTCTCTGCTCATAAGTGAGGGTGGAATCAGCGAGCAATTGCTCCTGCTGGTTTTGAGCGCTCTGTCTCAGGCTGTCAATCTGGGCGGGCGTATCTGCCGGCAACTGGTAATCGAAGGCAATCTGGGCGACCTCGTGGTAATCTTCACTCGTCCAAACCTTGGAGTATTGCGCATAGCGGTCATCGCCAAGACTTGCCTTGATGGCATCGTTGACTTGTTGCGTGCCGGGGTCTGGCTGGCCCGTGGCATAGATGGTCGCGAGGCTTTCATCCTGCGCACGCCAGATGTCAAAAACAGCGTGGAACTCGTCCTCCGTGGGATTAAATCCCATTAATCTTCGACGAACGTTTTCAGCGGTCCAGGACGTGGCCAATTCATATTGCTCGTAATTATCGGGTCCGAGCAATTGGGTCAGCTCGGCTTTTTCCTGGGCATATTGGGCGAGAACTTTTCCAAGTTCAGGCGAAGGCGTGGGAATAGGACCTTGATCTACGATGCCCTGTATTTGATCATTCAGTCCTGGATATTTGCCCAGTATTGCCCGAACTTTGATTTGAACCGCGGGCGTAAGAAATGCCAGCTTGCGATCGAGATCCAGTTCGGCATCCTTGGGCTCTAGCTGGTATGCGCAAACGTCACCGAGCAATTGCGCGAGGACGGATTGCTTCTCGGTCTCAAGCTCGGTTTTTTTCTTTTCAAACTCGGCCAACTGCACGTTGGAAATACGGTTGTGCTCGGCGGTTTCCCAATACTTGAAGGGCTGATCCCGGCGCGGGCGCAGAGCTGCTTCTCGCCCCGCGTAGAGCTTGTTTACATCGGCGGTGATGATGTCGCAGATGGTTTGATCGGGGCAGCCGATGGATCGAAGATTCGCGATATACAGGCGGTAATCCTGCGATTCGAGCTGACTCCAACCGAACGCGGGAGCAGCCTTTTCACCGTTGGTCTTTAATGGGTCAGCGTTTCCATGATGGCCAGCCGGGGTGGTGAGAGTTTGTGCGATGCCCGTCGAATCTGAGGAAATCGTTGCGCCGGCAGGGAGTTTCCGTGAACGATGAACCTGATATGCAACGGTCAAAAGCAAAACCAGGTTTAGGAAAATGGACACCTTGAGCAAGCTTTGACCGCGCGCAATCATGGCTGGGAAGAGGTAAGTTCGAGGAACACGATTTTGGCTTCGCCGTCAGCCAGTCGGCAGGCTCCGGGCTTCCGCGAATGCCCAAAACGCGTTGCCGCCGGTTTGTCGCCCAAGTTTCCAAGGTCTTTGGCCACCATTCACCGATGTGAACATATCGGCGAATGAGCATCAAGCAATATGCCTGAATCGTGGTGCCTTTGGGTGCGATTAAAATTGGGTGAGGAGGCAAGGCGTCTGTTCCGTAGGAACAATTGACAAACCGATCATTGCCTCACCCACTTTTAATCACGCTCAATACCTTTCACACCATGCTTCCTTCCTTTAGGCCCGACTTGATTTATTTGAATTCTGCACTACGCTCGCTCCCTTGATTTGATATGGAACTGGATAATGAACAAATCCGGCGCTACTCGCGCCATCTGATCCTGCCGGAAGTCGGCATGGCGGGCCAAAAGAAAATTTGCTCGACGAGCGTATTGTGCATCGGCGCGGGCGGGCTTGGTTCGCCCATCGCGATGTACCTGGCAGCCGCGGGCATCGGCAAAATCGGCATCGTGGATTTCGATGTCGTGGATTTTTCCAACCTGCAACGGCAGATCATCCACGGCACCGAGGACGTGGGCCGGCCCAAGGCGGAATCCGCGCGCGACACCATCAAGAGCATCAATCCCACCTGCAATGTGGTGCTCCATAACACGCGATTGAGCAGCGAGAACGCGCTGGAAATCATCGCGCAATACGACATCGTGGTGGACGGCACGGATAATTTCCCCACGCGCTATCTGACGAATGACGCTTGCGTCCTGCTCAAGAAGCCGAATGTCTATGGTTCGATTTTCCGGTTTGACGGCCAGGCCAGCGTCTTCGCGCCGCATCTGGGCGGACCGTGTTATCGCTGTCTTTATCCCGAACCGCCGCCGCCGGGCATGGTGCCCAGTTGCGCGGAGGGCGGCGTGCTCGGAGTGCTGCCGGGCATCGTGGGTTGCATCCAGGCGGCGGAGATCCTCAAGCTCGCCATCGGCAAAGGCACAAGTTTGATTGGCCGCCTGTTGCTCTTCAACGCGCTGGACATGAAGTTCCGCGAATTGAAACTGCGCCGCGATCCGCAATGTCCGATGTGCGGCGAGCATCCGACCATCAAGGAGTTGATTGATTACGACCAATTCTGCGGCATACCCGACGCGCCGCCGGTGCCGGTGTCGAACCCCGATGAAGTCACCGTGCAGGAAATGAAACGCGCGCTGGATGATCCCAAGCTCGGCATCAAGGTCATTGATGTGCGTGAGATTGATGAATACGAGATCGCCCATGTGAAGGGCGTGCCGCTGTTTCCGCTCAGCGCGCTCCAACATCAGTTTACCGGGTTGGAGCCGAATCAGCAGCTATATATCCATTGCAAAAGCGGCGTGCGTTCGTTGAAGGCATTGCAATTTCTCCGCGAGCAGGGCTTCAAATACGTGAAGAGCGTCAAGGGCGGCATTGACGCTTGGGCCGACGAAATTGATCCTAACCTGCCGAGGTATTAAGGGGCGGAAGCAATCGAAATACAATTTCGGCCACAGTTCGCGTATTTCACCGACGGAAAGTCGGCTGCAAATTCTGCGATGTTCCCACCGTAAAGTCTTCGAGTTGAAATTTCTTGCGTCCGCATTCGGTCAAGGTTAATTTCTTGAGTAGAAAGAGGAGTTGGTTCCTTGACATCTTCCGCCGTCGCGTAAGACGCCATGGCGGGTGCGCAGGTTGTGGCATTTGGATTTCCAAATGCGCGCGAGGACTGTTTTTGCTTGGCTGGTCTTAAACACCGGGACGGTGTGTTCTGTACCGGCATAAAATCGGAATTTTTTGCCGGTTGCTCGCTCTGGTCAAACCGTGTCACACGGAGTCAAACCAAGTCAAACCAAGTCAAAGTAGTTTGACGGTTTGACTGTTTCTTTTTGACCAGTTGAACCGGTGGGGAAGCAAGCGTGTACCGCTTCGTACCGCTTGGTACCGCTTAATATCGCTTGAGAAGAGAATATTTTCTGGAGAACCGAGTCGCCAGTTTGGACTAAAGCCCAAAAACTGAAATGCGCGCCATGGCGTTCTGCCGTGAATGGTGCGAGAATGTGCCAATGTCACAAAAATGCTTTTTTTACGTGTACTCAAGTGTCGCCACCAAGGCGTTCACCGAATCGGAACTTCTTGAACTGCTGAAGCGCAGTCGCGAAGCCAATGCCAAGCTCGGTTTAAGCGGCATGTTGCTTTATAAAAACGGCGACTTCTTGCAGGTTCTGGAGGGTTCGGAGCCAGTGGTTCAAACGATGATCCGAAAAATCCGGTTGGATTCCCGTCATCATGATATGGTGAAATTGCTTGAAGGTGATTATGCCGAGCGGCAGTTCCCCTACTGGCACATGGGTTTTTCCAATCTCGACACAGAAGAAGCCAAAAACACGCCTGGCTACACTGAATTCCTGAATACTTCGTTGTCCGTGGGCTTGGCTGCCGATCCGACGGTTTGCCAGCGGTTATTGCACCTGTTCAAGGAGCGCGAATGTTGAACGAATCAATTATCTTCCCGCAGCGGAAATGCTGCCTCCGGCATTCGCGTGGCGCCACGGGAAATCCCGAATGAAACCGACCAAACCGCAAGCAACCAAGTCAACGATTCGCTTCGGCGCCAGGTTGGTTCGGCTCGAGGCAACTGAAAAGATTGAATTGTGGTCCCTGCTTGCCCTGCCCAAGAACGCGAGCGCGAAGCTTCCATCACGAGGCAAGACAATGGTTGAGGCAACTGTCAATGGCTTCCCTTTCCGGGCCGCTCTCGAACCAGACGGCAAAGAAAGTCACTGGCTCCGAGTCAACCAAGTCATGCACGACGCCGCAGGCGCGGACGCTGGAGATACTGTAACGGTGGAGATTACGCGGGTTGAAGATGAACCGGAGACCAGGGTGCCATTGGAACTTCGCCAAGCCCTTGCCACGGCTCCGCGAGCGCGGGCAATGTGGGATGATATTACGCCGATGGCGCGCCAGAACTGGATCCTTTGGATAAGTTCCGCCAAGCAACCGGAAACGCGCAGGAGCCGGATCGAGAAAGCATGCGACATGCTGGCATCTGGAAAACGACGCGTATGTTGTTTTGGCGGCTTAAACTGGCTTAGGAAAGACCACGCAACCGCAGGCGGAACCTGGCTGCCGTTGTCAGGCGGAAAAGCGGGGCTTCATTGAGGCACCGCCCGATAAAAACGGTTGGAGTTATTCGACATTGAGACATCCACAAAATAGGATTCGTTGCCTTGCAAGGTGACCCATTCCAACAAGGTCCAGTTCGTCAGGCTTAAGTCCGGTGAATATTGCAATTGATAGCTGGTGCCCGGCGCGCCGTTGATGATCAGCAGCGGCAGGGATTGCGACTCGCTGGGAACCAGCAACAGGCTCAACAAAGCCACGGACGCCGGCGCGCTGGTAGTTGAACCCGCCACACCCGTGACGACAACGCTATAAAGTCCCGCTTGATTTGGCGTTACATCAGTTAAAATAAGGGTCGAGTTTGTGGCGCCGTAAATCGCCTGCTCGTCAAAGTACCACTGATACGCAAACGGCCCGCCTCCGGTGGCTTGAAAGCCAAGGGTCGTGCTGCTGCCCGGATTCAACGTCCGGCTCAACGGCGGTTGCGTGATCACCGGCAAATTCGTCGGCGAGCCTGGGACGAACGTCGCCGCTACGAGTTCGTTTCCCGCGAGGGTGAAGGTGACAGGATTTAAGGTGCTGGTAACACCACCGGACCAGTTGGCGAAGATCGAGTTGGAACCGGGAAAAGCCGTCAAGGTGACGGTTTCGCCGTTGGTGAAAATATTGGTATAAGGACTCGCCGTCACCGTGCCATTGCCCACCGGCGATACCGAAAGGGTAACCTGATTTGAATTGAGGGCGCCGAAAAGCGCTGTGATTGCCTCCGCGTTCGTAATGATAGTGGTCAAAGGATTGTTGAAACCGCTGGCGTTGCCCGCCCAGCCAAAGAAGTAGGAACCAGACGCGGGCTGGGCCGTGAATTCAACCTGGCTGCCGTAAGGATAAGGCCCGTTCGGAGGATTCAGCGAAATGGAGCCGTTCCCATTCGTGAACAAACTCAACGTCGTGCCGAAAACTGCTTGCACGGCGTGCGGCTCATTCATCAATAGAGTAATCACGTTCGAGGTCGCGTTGGTATCGCCCGTCCAGTCAATGAAAGACCACCCGTTGGATGGCGCGGCGGTGAGGGTGACGATGGTGTTGCTGATGTAGCCAACCCCGCCGTTGGGCAGTGGCGAAGCCGCAATGGCCCCGCCGCCTGCGGTGCCGGTCGCGAGCGAATAAACGGGAGAAATCTGCACATAAATCGGCGCGGCCAACGCGGAGGTGGTGTAGGCGGAATTATAGGCGATGGCATTGATCACCACACTATTGGTTAGAGTGAACGGTCCGGTGTAAGGAGTGGAAGTGAACCCGGGCGGACTGCCATCCAGGGTGTAATAGATGGAGTTTCCCGAGCCGGTATTGGTCATGGTGATTTGACTTGAAATGACGCGGGTCACCGTCCCGCCCCCAACATCAATTCCGTCCACCAAAATGACGGGACTGTTGCTGAGCCTGAGAACCGTGATGGAAGTAATGGAACTATACCGATTGGTAATCGTTACTGAGTAAGCTCCGGCCGTGCTCAAACTAAAATTGCTGACGGCCAGCGTGGTGCCGGTGGCCCCTGAGATGAGGGAACCATCCAATGACCATTGCGAGCCGAAAGCGCTGCCCGACCACACGGAGACAATCAAGTTGGTATTCGACCCCGCTGACAGCGAAATGCTTTCCGGCGGTTGTGATAAGAGCAACGGATTCAAGGTGACGGCCAGACCGTGCGCGCCACCGGCTGCGATGGCTCCGACATTCGTAAGTCCCGCCGGAAAATTAGTGACCGCGCCCCAAGTCACAATGGCGCCGCTGGCCGTCAAAGCCGCACTTTGTTGTCCGCCCGCGGCAACCGCCACCACGTTGCTCAAGCCGGTCGGCACGTTGGTTTGACCACTGCCGTTGTAGCCCCAGGCGATGACGGTTCCGTCCGCTTTCAGCGCCAGATTATGATCTTGACCTGCGGCAATGGCGACTGCGTTCGTCAATCCTGGCGGCACATTGGTCTGACCATAAGTGTTGCCGCCCCAAGCAACGACCGCGCCATTGGCCTCCAGTGCCAGGCTGTGAACATCTCCGCCAGCAACCGCGACGGCATTCGTCAATCCGCCGGGGACATTTGTTTCACCGAAACCATCATATCCCCAGGCGACCACCGTGCCATCCGATTTTACCGCCAGGCTGTGGAGCGAACCGGCGGCAATGGCCACCACGTTCTTCAATCCGGAAGGCACGTTGGTTTGACCATCGAGATTGTATCCCCAGGCGATTACGGTGCCATTGGTGGTCAGGGCCACGCTGTGGTAGTTGCCGGCGGCAATGGCAGTCGCATTGCTCAGACCAGCCGGAATAACCGCTTGCCCATAATTTGGAGAGCTCCCGCTGTTAATCGCGCCGGCGCCCCATGCCACCAACGTTCCATCGCCTTTCAAAACCAAATTGTGATAGAGGCCGCAAGCAGCCGTGATTACATTCGTCAGCAAACCACCGGGAAGAACCGCCAGGTTGTAAGAGGTGTCACCCCAATTCGTCGCCACGCCAGGAGGGTTGGCGGCCTCCAGTGCGAACGTCGCGCAGAGCATGCCCAGAAACGTGGCCATAGTTCTTACTCGAACATTCATTCCATTATGATTGAGGCCGGAATATTGAAACGCAATCGGAAAATGGAATGCTGACGTCTGGCTGGGGTTGGTTTTACCTGCGATCACTATAATCCAGAACGATTTTTTCATCTCGGCATTTTCTTGGCTCAAGCGGAACGGTTCCATCGCCGATATGAGGGGATGGCCAGAGGCTTGATTTTTGTCCTGTTTGTTTCGTTGCTTTGCGGGTGCGGCGACGAGGCCGTCCGCATGGAGCATCCTGAAGACCCGCAGGGCCGGTATCACGACCAAATCGCGGTGGCCAGGCGCTTGTTGGAACAAAAGGAAGATTGGGCCAACCGGGCGGAATGGGAGGTTTTGAAATCCGAGAGTGGCTGGCGGGTCCTCGCGTGGCGGGTCGAGCATCCGGAAGCAAAGGGGCCGGGCCGTTATTTGCCCTGGGGCTATTCGGTGGTCGAACTGGATGCCCGGATGGTGGCCGTTCATTACTCGCGCAAGGGTTGATGACAGAGATTCTTCGCTTGGACGCCGCTGGCGTTGTGTTTAAATTCACGGACGCAGATGAGTGAAGGCGAGAATCCATTCACGGAATATGTGACGAAGACGAAGCGCGGCGAGGGCAACTCCAAGACCGCTTGGATTGTCGCCGGCGTTCTGGGCGCGCTTTTGATCGCCGCCTTGTTGCTCTGGGCCTCGGCGCTCGGGCGGTTGCGCGGAGTGGAGGCGCTTCGCTCTAATCTGGACGAGGCCAACACCAGTCTCGCCAACGCGCTCGCCGAAAATCAGCAGGACAAAAGCCGGATTGCGGATTTGCAAAACCGGGCGGCCGAGTTGGAGAAGGAGAAGGAAAAGGTTGGCCAAATGGCAAAGGGGCTGGAGGATGAAATGCGTTCCGATCTTGAGTCCAAGGATGTCACCATCTCGAAACTCCAGGGCAAACTCACGGTGAGTATCATTGACCGCGTGATGTTTGATTCCGGCGAGGCGATCATGAAACCGGCCGGTGAATCCGTGCTGCGCAAAATTGCCGAGATTCTCGCGGGCCATCCCGAGTTGAAAATTCAGGTCATCGGCCACACGGACAATGTGCCCATTCGCAACCGGTTCGCGAGCAACTGGGAGCTTTCCACCGCGCGCGCGCTGGCCGCCGTGCATTTTCTCACCGAGAAAGCGGGAGTGGATCCGCGCCGCGTGGGCGCCGCCGGGTATGGCGAATATCGGCCCATCGCCGACAACTCGACTGCCGAGGGGCGGGCCAGGAACCGCCGCATCGCCATCACGATTCTGCCGGATGAACTGGCCGCAGCCGACGCCGTGCCGACCGCGCAGACGAATGCCCCCGTGGCACCGGACGCGACGGCGACGACGGTAAAATAAGCATTCGTATATTGCGCGGAACGACGGCGGCGATGACATTCGCAAGTTGTGAGGCCGCAGCAATTCCAGCCTGGATTTTATTGTGGCTGCGAATTCACCTTCCCGCATACTTCATGCGCATAGAGTAAAGCGAGGTCCGCGCGGGGATGAAAAGGGTCTGGCGGTCCGCGCCGCCGAATAATAATTGCAGCGGTCGCTCGGGGACCTGAATGGTGTCAATCAATTTGCCGGACGGGTCATAAACATAGATTTGGCCGGCGGCGATATAAACATCCCCATGCGAATCCGCAGTCACACTTTCGCCGCCTTGTTCGGCGAAAAGTTGAAAATTGCGCAAGCTGCCATCCGGGCTGACGTCGGCGACCCAGGTTCTCATTTCGGATTCGGCGGTGACATAAAACGGCTTGCCAGGCGTGGCGCGGTCCAGGCCGAAGGAGCGCAGCGGAGGACTTGAAAGGACGCCCCAACTCATGACGCCGTCCAAAAAATCCTGTCCCACTGGCAACGCCGTCGTTTTGTCCGGCGAAACCAAACAAGCAGCCGGATGGGAAAGCGAATCGCGATTCAAACGCCAATCGCTGACGGGGAGATAGAATGTTTTCACCGGTTGCGCGGAGACGGATTCGCGCTCCAGCGGCGTCACGTTGCCGATGGCGTTCAAGGCATAGGCCGCGCCCGCGCCCGCAGCGGAAACGACCATCAGATTGCCCGCCTGGTCCACAGCCAGGTTGACGGGTTCCAGGGAATAATCGCTGACAGTGAGAAGTTGCCGCACCAGCGGGTTCCAGTCATAAACCCGCTGCCGATGCGCATCCACAAAATAGAAATCGCCGCGCGGCCCGACCGCGCCGCCGGAGATATTGAAAAATCCGCCGGCGAGTTTTTCCAACTTGGCCCCTTTGAGGACAACGGGCGAAGGGGTCGCTGCTTTCGGCCAGGGCGCCTGGCCGGAAATGTCCAGCGAGGCGAATTCACGCTGGCGAATTTCGAGGTCATGGGTCTCGCCGTAAATGGCGGAATCGAAACTCACCTTGCTGTTGCTGTCGCAATGCACGTTGCGGAAATGAAGGTCCCGCGAGTTGAATATTTTGACGGCCCGCGGAAAAGGCTGGAAGGAACTGATGACGCGGTAGGAATGGAGATTGGCAATAGTGATGTCATGGCATGAATCAATTTCAACGGGCAGGGCGAAACCGCTTTCACCGCGCTCTTCCTCGGTTTGCAACGCGTAAAAGCTCCAGTAAGCGGCGTTTTTGATCTGGAGCTCGTTGCGCACGTGGTGCTCGCAGGAAATTTGATAGGCGCGGCCTTCGGTCTCGGTATCGGACACCAGCATGCCCGCCTGCGCGTAGGTCGAAGGGGTCCAAATATCGAGGAAAGTTCCGCCGCCGCCGTCCGTTACCCAGAGGCTGGGATATTGGCTGTCCCATTGACGGCTGGAATCGGCGGGGGCGGTGTGGCTGCTATTGTAGGGATTCTCGCGGCTGCCATCCGGCAAGGGTGTGCCGTGGCTGCCAAGGAAACGCACGTCATTCATCAGCGAGCCGGCGCCGGCTTTCCAGAGGGCCGCGACCGCGCGCCGGTTGTTTCCACCCGTCGAAAGCCCGATGCCGATGACGATGTTGCTCCCACCTTTGGGCGCGGCCAGCAGCGCTTTCGGGCCACCGACGCCTTGATATCCGGTCGTGCCATCGGGCAAAATGATTTGTGTCTCGCCCGGATGCAATCCGATCAACACCGTGTCTGGCCGCAGTTCCAATGTGTCCCGCACCACGTAAAAACCGGTTGGCAGATAAATGGCGCGATGGCCCGCGATTGCCTGCCGAAAAACCTCCGTGTCATCGCTGTGGCCGTCGCCCCTGGCGCCCAAATCACGCAAGTTCACCCAGGTATCGCCGGAGGGCGGGGGAGTTAGATCGGACGCGATCGCTGGCGGCATGGTGAATCGAGGGCCGGCCTCGAAACGCGTTTCGATGGCCGGGTCGCTGCCGAGGTCGGCATAACGAAGTCCGTGGAAAAAATTTGTCACCGCGTAAATCTTTGCCGGGGCTTCAAAGTGTTTGCCGCTGTCTCGCATTGCGGCAAACACCGGGACATCGCGGCAGGTGACGCCATCCAGGTTAATTTCGGTGCGCGGATTTTTCTCCATCCCAAAGATAAAAGCCGGACCCGAAATTGCTTCGAGACGAGCATCCTTGACAAAGAGTTGGTCCGTCCAGCCAGGCTCGATTTCAACCGCCGTCGCCAAATGCCGGAATTGCGGACGGATGAGCGTGAGGCCGGCTTCGTGTTCGAGAATCGCGGCCCCGCGCTGCCCTTCAAACGTGCAGTCAATGAATGTGAACTGCCAGCCGGGTGAGGGTTTGCCCGTCCAAACCGCATGCGTGCCGCCAAAAAAATAAACCTCCTCCACCACGTTGCCGCCCTCGTGGATGCCCGCCAGCGCGGAGCCGAGGCGGAAATCCATGTGCGCGAGAAAACAATGCTGCGCATAGCGCGCCCGCACCCCGACCGCGCCCGGATTGCCTTCCCCCACCTCGACATCCATATTCGCGAGCGCGGAATAAAATGTGCCCGGCGTGGCATCCGGCACCGTGCTGTTGCCCGGAGGTTGATTTCGCGGGCGCTCGCCGGCGAAAAAAATCATGACCTTCTCCTCCGCGGCGTTTCCAAAACCCGCTGTGTTGGGAGACAGCGCGAGAACCGGACGCTCGTCACCATACCCGATCAACCGGATGCCCGGCCATATATACAGCGTGTCCCGGAGGCTGTATCGCCCCGGTGCGAGCATGACAATTCCCTGGCCGGTGGTTTCCTGCACGAGATTAACCGCTTTCTGCAACGCAATCGCGTCATCACCGCCGGACGGCTCGATGTAAACCGCCTCGGGGTCCTCCAATCGTTGCGGGTAAAATGAAGCCGCCCACGCCGGTTCCGCGAAGACCGCGCCCAGCAAAAAGAGCGCAATCATTTCGGGCATTCTTGAGCGTTGGATCCAGGCCGGATAATCGGGCGAAAATTTTTTGATGTCCAAAGACATGGCGCAAGCTTGCGCGGAGCGGATTCTTCATTCAAGCTTTCTGCGATGGGCTGGCGGTTTTGAGCGCGCATTTGCTTCTGATTTGACAACTCCTTGAATTGAATACAAAATGTATCGGTGCGCATCATCAAAGAGACGTTTCTGGTGGCGGCAGGCCGGAAACATCCTACTGCGGCCCGACACCTTGAGGTCTGGCGCAAGTTCGTGAAAACCACAACGTGGCGCAACTTGATGGATGTGCGTCGGACGTATCCGGACACGGACGCGGTAAGAGTCCACAGTGGGCGGCAGGCGCTGGTTTTTACCCTGCGCCGGAATGAGTATCGGCTGATTGTGGCGGCGCATTTCAATCGCCAGATCGTCTATACCCTGCGATTCTTGACGCACGCGGAATACAGCAAAGACCGTTGGAAAGAAACCTTATGAAAACGAGCCGGGGCAGAATTGAATTTGCCCGATTGCCAAAAGATTACGCCGGACTGTGCCGGATTCTCGTTCCGCGCCCCATTCATGACCGAGTGGAGTTCCAGAACGTGACGGAAATCACCGACGCAATGGCCGGCCACAAACTGACGGCCGACCAGGAGGACTATTTTGATCTGCTTTGCCGTTTGATCGAGGATTACGAAAAAGAGCGCGTGGATGCGCCCAGAGCGACGCCCCTGGAAGCATTGCAACACTTATTGGAGGCAAACGCCATGAACGCGACGGAATTGGCGCGGTTGTTGGGCGTTCACCGGACGCTGGGAGCCATGATCCTGCGCGGCGAACGCAAGCTGACGCTCAATCATGTGCGGACTCTGTCCCGGCGTTTCGGCGTATCCGCCGATATGTTCCTTTCCTGAAACAAATGCAAAATTTAATATGACCTCGAAAAAAAAAGCAGGCGGTAATGTGGTGAATTCGCAAATTCTGGCCCCGTTTGCCGAGACTTTCGGCCTGAGCCGGTCGCTGGCCATCACAACGATGCTGTTAATACTCGCAGTGCTGGGATTTGCGATTTTCTATTTCTTTCATACCGCGCCGCCCAGAGTCCTGACGATCACCAGCGGTCCTCACGGAAGCAGCTTTGAGACAAATGCCTTCCAATACCGCGATATTCTGGCAAAAAGTCATGTGACGTTGAAAATCCTTCCCTCCGAGGGATCGGAGGAAAATCTTCAACGGCTGTTGGACCCGAAGGTCAAGGTGGAGGTCGGGTTTGTGCAGGGTGGCGTGACCAATGCCGAGGCCATTAGCAATCTGGTTTCGCTAGGCAGCATCTCCTACCAACCGTTGCTCGTATTTTATCGCGGTTCGGCGTCCGTGGGTATGCTTTCCGAATTTTCCGGCAAACGGCTGGCGGTCGGTCCGTTCGGCAGCGGCACGCGCCATCTCGCCTTGAATCTCCTTCAACTCAACGGCATCGAAACCAACGGCGCGACCGCGCTCCTGGATTTGGATTCCGCCGAGGCCGCGCAGGCGTTGCTCAATGGCAGCGTGGACGCGGTATTTCTGATGGGCGACTCCGCTTCCCGCGAGGTGATGTCCAAACTTCTCCACTCGCCCGAAATTCACCTCATGGATTTTACCCAGGCCGACGCCTACACGCGTAAAATCACTTATCTGAACAATCTGGAAATTCCGATGGGCGCGATTGATTTCGGCAAAAACCTTCCCGCGCATGATGTGCATTTGATCGGCCCCACGGTGGAATTGATCGCGCGGCCGGACCTCAATCCCGCCCTGTCAGATTTGCTGCTTGAGGCGGCGAGGCTGGTGCATAAGCAGTCCACCGTCCTGCAGCACAAAGGCGAGTTCCCCGCCGCGCTGGAACATGATTTTCCCATCAGCGCGGACGCCTCCCGTTTTTACAACTCGGGCAAGCGTTTTCTTTATCGCTGGTTTCCCTTCTGGCTGGCCAGTTTGGTGAACCGCATCCTGGTGGCATTTGTGCCGCTCGTCCTGGTGATTATTCCGGGTGTGCGGGTCATCCCGGCGATTTACAAGTGGCGGATCCGGCTGGTCTTTTACCGGCGCTACCGCGCATTGCTCGCCCTGGAGCGGGACCTGCTCAAACAGTTGCCGTCCGCAGCGCCAGACAAATTGAACGCCCGGCTGGATCAAATTGAACAGGCCGTTGACAAAATGAAAGTTCCGGCTTCCTTCGCCGATCAATTTTACACCCTCCGCCAGTCCATCCAGTTCGTTCGCGGACGTTTGGTCGCCACGCCCCCCGCCAAGTAATTTCGCGGGGGGCTATCGCGGGCGATTTGTTTTGTCTCGACGTTTATCCCGGTTCACGTAGAGTCCACATTCAACAGAAACCATTTTATCTCATGAAAAAAATAATTTCATTCGCGGCAATTTTTCTGGTGGCCGGCTCAATCATTGCGGCGGATTCCGCGCCCAAGGATGCGGTTATCAAGGCGGCGAAAAAACTTGCCGCAAGCAAGAATTATAGCTGGCTCACCACCGTGGAAGTCGTCGGCGGACGATTTCGCCCCGGCCCGACGGATGGCCAGACCGAGAAGAACGGCTTTACCACGCTCGCTTTTACGATGGGTGATAACTCCGCCCAGGCCGTGCTGAAAGGCACGAATGGCGTGCTTAAAACGGACGGCGACTGGCAGTCAATGGCGGAAGTGGTGAAGGATGACAATAGCGACCCCGGTCCGATCCGGTTTGTTGCGATGCGGCTGCAAAATTTCAAAACCCCTGCCGCAGAGGCCGAGAGTTTCGCTCTCAAGGCAAATGACCTTAAGCTCACGGATGGAGTTTACTCGGGCGAACTCTCGGACGAGGCTGCGAAGGCCAGCCTGTCTTTCGGCCGACCTGGACAAAACGGCGCGGCTGTCACCGGCGCGAAAGGAACCGTGAAATTCTGGATTACACACGGCGCACTGACGAAGTACGAGTTTCAGGTCCAGGGCCATGTCGAGTTCGGCGGCAATGGCCGCGATGTCAATCGCACCACCACGACTGAAATCAAGGACGTCGGCAAAACGAAGGTCCAGGTTTCCGACGACGCGAAGAAGAAACTTTCCTAACCGAAATCAGTTCGTTCCCGGGGAGCACGCGCGCCCTCGCCGTAGCCTCGGCGAAGGCGGATGCACCCTCGCGGAACACTTTGAGGTCTTCGACAATCAAAAATATCTCGGCACAGAATCTCATTCATGCCGCTCCTACGGAGCTTGGGATTTCTTGTTTCCTTATTCTACAAATATGGCGCTCCTAACGGAGCTTGGAACAACTCGCGCCTTTTTTAGCTCCGTTAGGAGCGCCATATTTGTAGAATTTTAATGCCGTAATTTTCAAGCTCCGTAGGAGCGGCATAGCCGTCCCGCCAGTCGCAATTGGCGTTTATGACGCAAAGTAAAAAGTAACGTTCAATAAGCCGAAACGGCCTCCCTCCGAAATATCTCCCCCTCCCCGCGAAATCGGCTATATTAAGCCAATCGTTTAGATTTTTTAATGACAACCAAATTATTTTCCGAGCTGGGCATTTCCGCCGAGGTGCTCAAGGCCATTGACAAACTGGGGTTCGAAAAGGCTTCGCCCATCCAGGCCGAGGCGATTCCCGTGCTCATTCAAGGGCGCGATGTCGTCGGCCAGTCTCAGACCGGCTCCGGCAAAACAGCGGCCTTTGCCGTGCCGGCCATCGAGAAGGTGGACCCCCAATTGCGCGCCGTGCAGGTGATCATGCTTTGCCCCACGCGCGAACTCGCGGTGCAGGTCGCCGAAGAAGTCCACAAGCTCTCGCTCTTCAAACGCGGCATTCACGCGCTGCCGATTTACGGCGGCCAATCCTACGAGCGCCAGTTTCTCGGCCTTAAACAAGGGGCGCAAATTGTCATCGGCACGCCCGGCCGCGTCATGGACCACATGCGCCGCGGCACGCTGCGCCTCGATAAAGTCAAAATGGTCATTCTCGACGAAGCCGACGTGATGCTGGACATGGGTTTCCGCGATGACATTGAAATCATTCTGCAAGGCGTGCCGAAGGAGCGGCAGACGGTTTTTTTCTCCGCCACCATGCCGCGGCCCATCCAGGAGTTAATCCAAAAATATTCCCGCGATCCGCAGAATGTCCGCATCGAACAAACCGCCCTGACCGTTCCCACTGTCGAGCAGATTTATTACGAGGTGGATCGCCGCTATAAAATTGAATTGCTCACGCGGCTGATTGACATCCACGACCTCAACCTCGGCATTATTTTTTGCAACACCAAGCGCATGGTGGACGAACTCGTGGATCATTTGAACGCGCAGGGTTATTCCGCCGATCGTTTGCACGGGGACATGAGCCAGGCCATGCGCGACCGCGTGATGAACAAATTCCGCAAGTCGGGCCTCGAATTTCTCGTGGCCACGGATGTTGCCGCGCGGGGCATTGACGTGGATGACGTGCAGGTGGTTTTCAATTACGACCTGCCATACGATGTGGAGGATTATCTGCACCGCATCGGGCGCACGGGCCGCGCAGGCCGCAGCGGGCGGGCGATTTCTTTTGTGGCCGGCCGCGAGTTGTTTCAAATTTATAACATCGAGCGCTACACCAAGGTGAAGATGCACCACGGCCGTCCGCCCACGCAGGACCAGGTGGACGAAGCCCGCGCGAATGTGTTTCTCGACAAACTCCGCGCCACTCTGCGGGCCGGCGAGTTCAAGCGCCAGGACCATCTCATCGAACGGTTGATGGAGGAGGGTTTTACGAGCACGGACATTGCCTCCGCGCTGCTCCACCAACTGCAGGGTGCCGAACATCTGCCTCCTGCCAATCCGGCACGTGAAACCGTTGTGACGCGTTCCGAACGCGAGCCGATGCGTCCCGTACGTGACGAACGTCCCGCGCGCAAAAACTTTTCCGAGGAATCCGCGCCCTCGCGCAAGCCCTGGCGTTCACCCGCTGGCGAAACCTCGCCACGTCCCGCGCCAACCCCGCGCGCCGAGAAACCTGCGGCTTCAACGCCGCGCTCCGTTATCCCAGCCACCGTTAAACCAATTATTGCCCCGACGGCTAGTCCCGTCGTTGTGCCGCCTGTTGCTCCCGCCAAACCAATGGCACCCGATGCGCCGAAAGCCTCCGTGCCGCCCCGCGCACCAGCAGCGCCTTCGCCGGCGTTTGCCGAGCGTCGGGCATCCGTCGCTCCACCAAAACCGCCCGCGCTCAAGCCCAGCCGGCGCACACCGGAAACCCAGACGCGACTTTACATGAATGTGGGCGAGGAAATGGGCGTGGCACCCGGCGACGTCGTCGGCGCCATCCTGGGCGAAACCGGATTGCCGGCGATGGTCGTGGGCACTGTGGACATTCGCGAGCGGCATTTATTTGTGGACGTCGCCTCCGAGCACGCCCCCGGCATTATTTCCAAGCTCAACCGCACGCGCATCAAGAATCAAAAACTCAAAGTCAAAGTGGCGTGAACGCAGGACGGGAATCTAGTCTTTCGCGCCGGAAGATTCCGCAATCCAGTCAAAGGTTGCCCGGGTGCTACCGTCGCGGAACACCACGCCGGTGGAATTGAAAGGAATTCCGGTCGGATGCGTCCGGCTCCCGCAGTTGATCTGCACAATGCCCCAATCCGTCACCGGCCGGACTTCGCCGGGATCGCAGATGCCGTTGCCGTTAAGGTCCTGCCAGAGCGAAAGGCCGCGTAATTCGTCACCTGACAACACACCGTCGCAATTATCATCCAGCGATGAAAGCGCATCATAACCATCGCGCCAGAAAATCCAGAACGTCACGTTGCCAAACATCTGCAAACCGGAAGTAATTTTGCCGTTCCCATCCTTGTCAAAAACCAGCCACGCCGCCTTGGGCGTTATCCATCCCCAATGCCTTTGAAAGCCGCTGCCGTCCAGATCAAATGCCACATCTGCGCACGGATTTACCAAATCCTCCAGCGATGCGTGGGGACTCAGCGAAACCAGGATTGGTGTTATTGCGCGTCCCATACTCAGAATCGTTGCGCTATCCTTTTTAAGTTGGGCAATTTCCTTCGCGTCCTTGACCGGATCCAGCAATTTCAAAAGATACCCGATAATTTCCTCGGAGTAGCAAATGCCGGGGCCGAGGGATTTGGGAGGTCGGCTGAGTGGATTGTGCATGGCGCGCAGTTGGTCCCACGACCATTCGGCCTGTTCCTTGAGGCTGGGCAACGGGGCGACCTCCTGTTCCCAGGCAAGTTTCAGAGCTTTGCGATACGCCTTGATCGCTTCGTCGCGTCGTCCTGCTTGATCCAGACACCAGGCAAGGCCGATGTGAATTGGTGGGATCAACCACTGATTATCGCCGGACGCATTTGTTCCTTTGAACGCCAGCGCCGCCGCTCGTTGATAATAAAAGATGGCGTTGGTCAAATGTCGTTTTGCAATCTCTTGTGATTTCAAGTCAGGTTTGATGGTCACCTTATCAGGAGCTCCCCTGTCCATGGGAACATGATCAAAAAGGAGGTCATAATCGCCAAAATTAGTAGTAATTTCTACCGTGGTAAGATTAGTTGCATAGGCAATGGAATAAATCCGGGCTAGGTAATACAGGGGCGCAACGTCATTGGTGTTCCTGGCATATTGCAGTTCAAAATGTTTAAGAACCCGGTCAATGGGGACCGATTGTATTTCATAGCGAGCAAAGTGTCCCTCGACTTCGCATGCGCAGAAGATCAAAACCACAGCGAATACCAGCCTATAGAAATTCATTCGTCAGACGATGCCAAGATTGTATGTTCAAAGCAAGCAACCGAAACTTGTTTGCATGAGTTTAGCTTTTGATCTGGTGCTCCACATGTTCACAAATCACCACCAGGTTGCCCAGCAGCCGGTGGTGAAGATTCAGCAATTTTTCCGCGTGGCTTTTGCCTTCGCGCAACAGGAGTTCGCACGGGTCGGCGTGATATTCCTTGTTTCGCAAATAATCGCCGACCAGCATCTGTTCGGCTGGCTTCTGGAATGGATAACGCATTTGACGGGTTTGTTCCTGGAGGTCGTTGACGCGCTGTTGAACTGCGGTGCAGAGATTTTCGATCACCGTCGTCGCGTTATCGGCGGCGGGCTGGTTCTGGCGATAGCTCAATAAAATCTCGAGCGCGGCGCAATCGGCGCGCAAGGCTGGCAAAGCCTCAAAGGTTTTTTCCAGGCGCAAAAGGACGTGGATCATTTCCCGGGCTTCATCCTGCAACTTGCGGGCGTTTGGAATGGTCGTTTGCATTTGCGGCAGGAGTTGCACTGCGTCCGTCAGCCGGGTTTTGCCCGCCGCTTCAAAGGTTTGCAAAAGGTCGCCAGCAGCCCGCATGGCCGCGCGCGCTTCCGCCTGCGTTCGCTCGGCGTCAATATCCATAAAGCCAAACTCGGACGGGTCGAATTGGAAACCGGCGGCGAGCAATTGCGCGGCTTGATCCGCCTGTGAAAGCCGGGTCCCTGCCGCTGAATATTCCGCAAACGCCTCCTGCGCCGAGGGCAGCGATTCCGCCATTGCGCGGCGGCAGGCTTGAATTTCCGCCATCAATGTCTCCTTCGACCGCGCGATCAGGGACTTGCTTTCCTGAATGATCAGCGGTCGCGAATCGGTGACGAGAAGGAAATGGCGTTTGATGTTTTCGCCATCCGCCGCGTAATCGTGCCCGTCGCCCGCGCCTATTTGCGCCGTCGGGATCAACGATTCTGGCGTGAAGCCCCGGCCGACCAGATCGCGGTAGAAAAAGAGCGTGAGCCGGCGCGAAAGTTCCGGGTAATCAGTGAACAGGCTGGTTGCCGGTTCCATCGCGTGAAACACGCCTGGTTCGCGCGCCGCGCGAGCCCGCGCGATGCGGACGGCATCGGACGGATGCGAATCGAACAGCCGGGTCTTTTGTCTGAAGGCGCGCGCATAATGCCGCTCCTGCACGTCGGCGGAGATTGCGTTGGCGCGGCTCACAATGAAATCGGGGATCTGGTCAAAAAGCTTTTTTTCCCTTTTCCATTTCAGCACCAATTGCTTTCTGGCCGCCAGCAAGCCCAGGTTTAATTGTTGCAGCCGCAGCGTGGTGCTGATGAAGGTTTCGCTGCCGGACATTTTCAGCGCGTATTGGTCGGCATCGAATTCCATTTGCCGGGACATGAAGGAACTGAGCAAATTTCCCGCGACCATCAAGAGCCAGAGGATTCCCCGAGTCACGCCCACGCCCGCGCGCGCCAGGAGGAAGACCAGCCGGATGCGCCCGCTCTCGTCATCCGATTCCGAAACCTGAATGAGATAGAGGTCCCAGGCATCCCGTTCATTCACCACGCGATAGAACCATTCATTTATGCTCCGAATGATAAAATGCGCGCGCATGGCCGTGCCTTGCGAAAAATGGCCGTATTCGTGGGCGATGATTCCGGCGAGTTGGCTGAGGTTCATTCCCGCCACGACCGGCAACCCGATGCAAAGCAGGATGTCATTGCCGAACATGCTGCGGAACCCGCCGCGGAATCCCGCCCCCGCGTTCACGCTGCAATCCACATCCACGCGGCTCGGAATGGGGGCGTTGAGCGAGCGGCAAATCCAGCCGATCAAGGCGAAGAGTTGCGGGGCGTCGGCGTGGTTCAGGGAAAACACTTCCGACGGCCGGCTGCGCGGCGCGAAGAAAGGTTTGACCAGAAAAAATATCATCATCACGCCGACGAACAGCGGGCCAAAATAAAGCAGCAAAAAAAATACCACGCCCGCATAGCCAAAGCCCACCATGCCCGCCATCGAATAAAAATGCGTGGCGTAATAAAAGACCCCGTAGGCGAACGCCGCCACCAATGCAACATAGATGAGCGGGAGCAGGATCATGCCCGCCGAAACCATCACCAGGCTGAACCGATACAGGAATGACGTTCGCGGATGTCCCAGCGCGCCCTCGATGAAATGGGATTTAACGTCGTGAACATTTTCCTGCTGCGCCGCCGGAATTTCTTCGAGCGGCTGTCCGCAAACTCCGCAAAACTGAGGGCCGTCAGGCAGGCAGCTTCGATGAAACACAGTCTGGCAATGTTGACAGGTGGTGGCTTCGAGTTCCGAGCGAACGGGATGCTCGCAAAGCTGGCAGATTTCCCCGGCGACTTGCATGCGTTTCTACGGCGACTGATTTAAACCAATCTGCGCGTTTTGCAGCCCGCAGTCAAGGTTGTTGAGGCGGCTGGGAAAAGCTCCAAGGACCAACAACCAAGCTCCAGAGAATCTTCAACATCCAATTTTCAAGCTCCAAGCAGGTAACGAAGCGTCAGGTTTGGAATTTGATGATTGGCGCTTCTCTGGTGCTTGGAGCTTGGAATTTGGAGCTTTCCGCTAACTCCTCACCCACCGTCTCGCCTTCATTTCAAAACGCGGCAACGAGCCGGTCGGCACCGCAGCCACGGGAACCCGCAGGGCGAACTGAGTTTGAAAACTTTTTTCGAGCCGGCTCACCAAACCGGTCACATCGCCGCAATCCGCTTTCGGCTCGATGAACAAGCTCAATTCGGTCAGGGAATTCTCCGTGCTCACACGCACCTGATATTCGAGCACGTCGGCGGCGGCGCGGATGATTTCCTCGACCGCGCTCGGATAAACATTCACGCCGCGCACCACAATCATGTCGTCGGTGCGGCCCAAAATTCCGCCGACCAACGCAAGGTCGTTGCGGCCGCACGCGCACGGGTGGGAATCCGCGCGGGCCAGATCGCCCGTGCGATAGCGCAACACCGGCGAGCCGGTCCGGCCCAGCGTCGTCAAGACGAGTTCACCCATCTGACCGGGTGGGACAGGTTTGCCCGTCGCCGGATCAATCAGTTCAGCGAAGTAGGCGGATTCAATAACGTGCAGCACGCCGCGGGTTGCCGGGCATTCGTGCGTGACCGGCCCGACTTCCGTCATGCCGTGATGATCGAATACGCGGGCGCCGTGCCAGAGTTCCGTGAGGCGCGCGCGGATGGCGGGCACGCTGCCGCCCGGTTCGCCGGCCACGATGATGGTTTTCACCTGCGCTTGCGTGAGATCAATTTTTTCCTCGGTGGCAACTTCCGCCAGGCGCAACGCATAAGTGGGTGTGCAGCAAAGCGCCGTGGCGCGATTGTCAATCATCGCGCGCAAGCGCGCCGCGCTGGTCATTCCGCCGCCGGGAATGCAGAGCGCGCCCAGTCGTCCGGCCGCTTCAAAAGCCGTCCAGAAGCCGATGAACGGTCCGAACGTGAAGGCAAAATAAATCCGGTCATGTTGATCCACCGCGGCGGCGCGATAAACCTCGCCCCAGCTTTCCAGCATCCACTCCCAACTTTCCGGCGTGTCCAGCCAGCGCAACGGCGCGCCCATAGTGCCGCTGGTCTGGTGAAAGCGCGTGTAACGATCCAGCGGATAAGTCAGGCCGGTGCCGTAAGGCGGATGCGCGCGCTGGTCCTCGACGAGTTCGGACTTGGTGGTGAACGGAAAGCGCCGCGAAAAATCTTCGAGCGAGGCGATGTCAAAGGTGACCCCGGCGGCGCTTAGTTTTTGCGTGTAGAAAACATTTCCCGGAAACAATTCCGCGACCAGCGAGCGGAGCTGCTCCAACTGGCTGGTGTTGATCGCCGCACGGGAGGGATGGGGTCCGCCGGCCATCAGTCACTAATTAGTCTGCACCGGAGTAGGCGCGACTTGCGCGGCGGGAGCGGGAGCGGGTTTGGGCGGCGGCGGACGGTAAAAGGTCACGAGCACACCGCCGATGGCCGCGAGCAGAATGCCGAGATAAAATTGCGGCTTGATGGAGGCGAGACCATTTTGCGGCGGGTGCAGCATAAAATTAGCCGCCGCCGTGACGATGGGCGCGCCGCCAAAAATAATGGACATCACCACCGGCGGCGATCCCTTGTTGCCGAACGCGACCAGCACACAAAACGCGCCGACCGCGCCGGAAATGCCCGCGATGAGCGACCAGAACATCCCTTGGCGGGGATAGTTCCAATCCGCGCCGCGCACCAGCAACATCGCCAGCGGCGCCAGTACCGCCGTTAGGAAATAGGCCAAGCCGACGAAGAGAAATGATTTGTAAAGGGCGTTGCCGCTTTTGTCCGCCATCATGGTCTGGCCATGGTGCAGCAAAATGCCGTACAGGCCCCAGGAAACAACCGTCATCAAAGCAAAAACGAGCCAATTCATAATGGCGAAACTATAACTTCAGGGCCGCTTTACAGCAAGGGATTATCCAACTAAATTGGGTTTGATATATGAAATTGCTGACAAATCTTGCTGGTTTGGGAAACATCATCGTGGTTTTGGCCGCGGCATTATTTGCGGCGGGCTGCGCCAGCACTGACACCATCGCGACGCGCCGACAGGCGCATGCCAGTGGTTATGAAATGTTAGGTCCCGAGATGAAGGCCGCCGTGGACCAGGGGTTGATCAAAGCCGGGATGAGCAAGGATGGTGTTCTAATTGCCTGGGGAAAGCCGAGCCAGTCTGTTCATGCCGGAAATGCGTCGGGCGAGAGCACCACGTGGATTTACCAGGGCGGCTATATTCAAGAGACGCGCTTCTGGGGCCCGAATCGCATGCACTACGCCTACACGCCGCTGACTTATGTGCGGGCGCAAGTCGTGTTTGTGAACGACGTGGTGCAATCGTGGCAGACTTTTCCCGAGCCAGTGAATTAAGAAACCTGTTCGGTGTCCAGCCTTCAGGCTGTCCCTGAAAACGCTAAAGCGTGGACACCGAGCGAAGACAGTCCAACTTCGCTCCGCGAGTAAATCTCTAATCCGACGCAATCCAAGAAATTTTCAAACGCTTTCAACTGATGTTCAAGAAGTTTCCGCGCGGTTTGACATCCGTTGGCCCAAAGCCGACCTTATGGATAACGAAAGGCACGTTATGAAGACCTTGTTAGTATTATCAAGCGTGTTGGTAGCAGGAAGCTTGCTGGCTCAAGACCCTAAACCCGCCGATCATCCCATGAAGGCGGAAAATGTCCCGCAACGGCGCGACACCCTGGTCACCGCCAAGGTGAACAAAACCAATGAAATCAAGCGCGGAACCGTCGCGTATAGCGGCGTGGTCGTGCAGGCGGTCAAGTCAAAGCAACCCTGGCAACTGGTCAATCCATTCGCCCCGGCGGAATGTGGCTCGGGCTATCAGAACAACGACCAGGACATCATCACGCATCAGTCGAACGGGATTAGACTATTCTCGATCCACTTTTAAAAGCTTCCGGCAAATGGGGAGCGCACGCGGTATTTCTCAATTCCCGGGGAGCACACGCGCCCCCGCGTGTTCCGACCGGCGCCCTCGCCGGTTGGTCCGATGACCGCGCTTCCAACCTTCCGAGTGATGTGCGAGGGCGCACATCACTACACGCCAGGGCGCGTGTGCTCCCCGGGACAGGTTGCAAGCGGGCTATGCGAGCATTTCCGGCGGGGCCACTTGGATTTCATCCGCGAAGGCCTTGGGAATATTGGCTGCGGAGAATTTTCCATCGCCCTGCTTGGTGACGCAGACCACGGTCAAAGAACCGCGCGCGACTTCCACCGGCGCGGGACCGTTGAGCTTGCGGAATTTGAAAATGTAGGTGAGGGACTTGGATTTTTTCTCGCTGACAAGCAGGTGGACTTCCACTTCATCCTCGAAGCGGAGCGGCATCCGGTAATCGCATTCGGCGTGGACGCGCGGCCAGCCGAGCGGTTGCTCGAACTTGTCCATCACCACGGAATGGCCGAGTGAACGGAAAAACCCATGCTCGGCGGTTTCCATGTAGCGGAAAAAATTGGAGTAATGGACAATGCCCGCCATGTCGGTTTCCGAAAACTCGACCCGGCGGACGGCTTTGAATTCAAACGCCATGACGGTGGCACTTTAAGATTTTGCCCGCCGATTGGCCATTGAAAACTGAGCGCGGAAACTGGACTGGCGGAGCGCGGAGCATTGCTCCGCGCGGCCTGATCTCGGCGTTGCCAACCCACGCGCAGAGCAATGCTCTGCGCTCCGTTCCGTTGCCTCTCGGATTTCTATTCGCTCAGCGTGCCAAATTAGGCCACCACCAATTTCCACGCCTTCTTGCTCAATGAAATCGTGTGTGGTAATCTCTTTGCCGGTAGGAGGCGGGTGTTCCTTGGCATCTTCCGCCGTCGCGTAGGACGCTATGGCGGACAAGCTGGACGGACGCAAGAGTGCGCGCCATTTGATTCCAAGTGGCCGCGAAGGGTCTTTGCCGTCTTCATCGCCCGTCGGGGGAAGTCTGGACGGATTGAACCCGGTAATTTTTGCCGGGTTTGGCCGGCGGTCAAGGTGAGTCGCACTCAGTCAAACCGCTTGGACGGTTTGACTGGGCCATTTGTATTAGCCGCGCTGATGAATTTCTGGATTCCATCCGGCGACTCGTGACCTTTCCAGGGTATGCATGGAGATTTTTACGTCAAAATCAGGACAATTTAAGCTAAAGAATCAGCAAATGATGTGGAGACACCTTCGACCTTTGGTTTAATAGTGGGAGTATGCCATCAAAAGGCAGAAATGGTGGGTCGGACAAACCAGAACTCAGCCCGGCGGGGAAACTGCCCGATATTCCCGTCTGTCGCACGAAGAAGGCTGGTTTTGGTAATTATTACGAATGTTTGGTAAAATTCCCGCATACTTGCCAATGGGCTCTCAGTTTCGCCGGGATTTATTTGTGCCTGAACAAAGACTGTGCGCTGCTCTCCGTGCCCGACCATCAGGACAAAAAGAATCCGGGTAATGGTTCTTGATTCGAGGTGGCTTCAGCTCGTGCCGGCAACTGTGCCAATAAGTCGCAATTCCCTCGCTTGACACCCCATTTTTCGCTGGTATCCTCTCGCGTTCCGTGAGAAGCGGAGTGTTCCGGCTGCCTCCCAGAGGCTGCGGCGGGGCCAAAGAATTTATATAGAATATGAAACGTCAATATCAACCGTCGAAAATTCGCCGCAAGCGGCAGCACGGATTCTTGAATCGCAATTCCTCCAAGAGTGGCAAGGCCACTCTGGCCAACCGCCGTCGCAACGGCCGCAAGCGTCTGACGCCGGTTTAACCGTGTCGGGCCGCATGGCACCAGACGAACCGACGACGCGCTGCCGCTTTGGGCGCGGGATGCGCCTCAAGCAGGCGCGGGATTTCGCGCGGGTGCGCCGGGACGGACGCCGGTTGTCCTGCGGGCGGTTCATCGCCAATTGGCGGGTGTTGCCGCCCGGTTCGTCGCCGCGCCTGGGGGTGATCACCGCGAAAAAACTCGGCAACGCCGTGGTGCGCGCGCGGGCGCGCCGGTTGTTGCGGGAGGTGTTCCGTCTCCATCAGCATGATCTGGCGCGACCGGTGGACCTCGTTTTGGTGGCGCAAGGGCCGATTGTCGGCGAAGCTATGCCAGCGGTGGAAGAAACTTTTATGGCGATGTTGCGGAAGGCCGGTTTATTGAAAGCAGCGTGAATCTGGTTCAACATATTTTGGTTTTAGGCGTGCGGGTCTATCAACGGGCGATTTCCCCCGCGCTGGCCGCGCTTGTGGGGCCGTACGGCCGCTGCCGCTTCGAGCCGAGTTGTTCGCAATACGCCGTCGAGGCCATTCGGACGCATGGCGCGGTGAAGGGTTCCGCGCTCGCGGCATGGCGGATTTGCCGTTGCGCGCCCTGGGGCGGTTGCGGCGATGATCCCGTGCCGGCCCAAAAGTTAAAAGTTGAAGGTTTAAAGTTTAATGTTTCTGACGGCGCGGGTGGTTGTGTCTGTCATACGGCGCAGGTGACCCGCACGGTTTCCGGGAGGCGCAGCTAAGATTTTCATGGATCGCAAATCAATTCTCATTCTCGTCAGTTGTTTCGTTCTGATGCTGTGCGTGTGGATACTGCCCACAACAGAGTTTTGGAAGCACCTGTTCCCGCCCGTTCCGCTGCCACCCCAGGCGACTAATATCGTTTCAAACGCCGCCAATCCCACACCCACCGGGACCAACCCGGCCTTTCAGTCCTCCGCGAACGTCCCGCCAATGGACGCCGCCGCGCTGTCCCGTAGCGAATCGAAATTCATCGTCCGCACCGAAATTCCGGAAAGCTTGCTCGTCATCACCAATGAAAATGCGCGCTACACCTTCACCTCGCGCGGCGGCGGATTGAAGGAAGTCGAGTTGTTCCGGTACCCGGAGACGGTGAGTCCCATCCGGCGAAAAAACCTCATCCCGCATGATCTGGCTTCCTTGAACGCGTCCACCGCTCCGCCGGTGTTTTCCATCCTCGGCGACGAGTCCCTGCAAGGCGACGGCATTTTCAAACTCTCACCCATCCCCGGCGGCGTCCGCGCGGAAAAATCCCTGACGAACGGACTCGCCATCGTGAAGGATTTTCAGCTCGGCACCAATTATCAGGTCGCGGTTTCGGTCAGGTTCGAAAATCAGGCGAAGCAGTCATTGAATATTCCGCCGCAGCTTTGGGCAGTGGGCACTGCCACGCCGATGGGGCCGCAGGACAATGGTTTTGCGGAAATGGTTTTTTGGTATAACGGCAGCAAAGCCGCTTCGGTGACTCTGCCTTATTTCAACACCAACACTTCCAAATTCTTCGGTTTATTTCCCCGCACTCCGGAAACGGAATATCTGGCCGGCACGAATAATGTGGCATGGACGTCCGTGCAAAACCAATTTTTCGCCTTGATCACCATGCCCCGGAATCCCGCCGCGGCGCTCACCGTTCACATGGTGAATCTGCCGCCGCCCACCGACGAGGAGATCGCCGAGAACCCAGGGACGATTCGCGGCCCTCAGGGATTGCAGGCGGTGTTGATGTATCCGGGAACAACCCTCCAAGCGGGGCAGGTGGTGACGAACCAATTCACGCTCTTTGCCGGGCCGAAGGAATATCAAACTCTCGCGCACCTGGCCGCCCAATTCAACAATGAGGCTGATCTTATCATGAGCTTCGGCTTTTTCGGCGCCGTTTCCAAGGCGTTGCTCGTCACGATGAACGTGCTGCATTCCTCGCTTTCGCTTTCGTATGGCTGGATCATCATTCTAATCACCGTGGTCATCAAATTCCTTTTCTGGCCGTTGACCGCGGCCAGCACCCGTTCCGCCAAACGCATGCAGGCGCTCCAGCCGCAGCTCAAGGCGCTGCAGGAAAAATACAAGGACGAGCCGCAAAAATTCACCGCGAAACAATGGGAGTTCTACAAGAAAAACAAGGTCAACCCGCTGAGCGGCTGCCTGCCGATGCTGTTGCAGGTGCCGGTGTTCATCGGGTTCTACGGCATGTTGCGCAGCGCCATCGAACTGCGCGGCGCGCACTTCCTCTGGATGGGCGACTTGTCGAAACCCGACACGATTTTTCACCTGACGCTGCCGTTCATCAGCGGTGGTTTCCTGGCCGTGAACCCCATGCCGCTGATCATGGGCGTCACCTTGCTCTGGCAGGCCAGCCTCGCGCCGGTGTCGCCCGGCATGGACCCCGCCCAGCAAAAAATGATGAAGTACATGCCGCTGTTGATGCTGGTCTTCATGTACACCCAACCTTCCGGCCTGGCGCTTTACTGGACGGTGAGCAATCTGCTGACCATTTTCCAAACCAAGGTCACCAAGATGCAGACGCCCGCCACACCCGGGGAACCTCCCGCCAAGGCCGCCGTGCTGGCCGCGCCGCAAAAGAAAAAGAAATAATTGACCGGATTGATTCGCCAGACAAAATTGGAACACATTAAATGAACATGGCTGCCCAACCCAAAGCGACGCTCGAAAAACTTTTGCAACTCCTGGGCTTCGATGCCGTCGTCGAGGAACTTCCCCTCGACGAGGGTCTGCTGCTCGATGTCAAAACCGAGGATTCCGGCCGCCTTATCGGCCGCCAGGGCCAGACGCTTTCCGACCTGCAGTACATCACCAACCGCCTGCTTTTCCAGCAGGACCAGAACTGCCCCAAGGCCATGGTGGATGTGAGCGGTTATCGCGCGCAGGCCCGCGAGGCGCTGGTCAAAAAGGCGAAGGACGCCGCTGAAAAAGTCCGCCGCTGGGGAGACATCGTTGAGTTGGAACCGCTGAGTTCCTTTGACCGCCGCATTGTTCACAACGCCATCAAGGACGATCCCGACATCGAAACTCACAGCGTGGAAGTGGAGGGAACGGACAAGAAAGTCGTTCTGTTCCGTCCGCGTCAATAGCAGACTCGCCATCGGCCGCGCGCCTTCACAAAAGAAGAGGGCCTCCGATTACGAGCGAGGCCCACTGGCAGTGTGCATTGATGAATTTTGCGTCCGACGACCGGGCCGCTGAGTGCAACCCTGCATTCGTCACGCGGTTCGTCCCACTTATAAAGACACCGCGGCCCGATATTCGTTTCAAAATAAATTTGGAAATAACGCCCGTGATTTCTCGCCCTCCACGCGCATTAACACGCCCGGCTTTCCTTCGAGCCGCGCTCCAGCAATTTTTTCGTCATCAACACGAGGCCCAGTGTCTGCAACCATTCGGACACGATGTTCCCGACGACCTGTCCCCATTTGGAGGTCGCATCCATGTGCATATACAAGGCCAGCCAGCCCAGCCCGGTGAGGACCAGGAAAATGCTCAGCGAATGCGCGCGCACAAAATCTTGAAACGCTCCTCGCACGTGGCCCTTGACGGGCAGACTTTCCGCGGAACGGCGTTCCAAAAGATATTTCGTGCCCACGATGACCACGAGGGTTCCGCTCCAGTCCGCAATCGCATTGCCAAAAAAAGCGCCCGCGTGCTTGTTCGGGTCGGAAAAAATGTAAAGGCCGACCCAAAGAATCAATATGGCCAACGTCACCAGCGAGAGCGAATGGACGCGGAGAAAGCTTTCATTGCGAAGCGGTCGGGCATTGGTTGTCAGCATGGTTCATTCTATAACACTTCGCGAACAAAATGCACCTTTGGACTTGCTGGTGCGCGCAACTTGACATCCGCACCAACGAATGGTGCAGTCTGATTCCCTCCCCCCATGAGGAACGAATGGGGGGAGGGTTAGGGAGCGGGGCGATCCGATGGTCTTTGGCGGGTTTTAAAGCTGCCCCTCTCCCCGCTCGTTCCTCGCGGGGAGAGGGAGAAGATTTGCGCTTGGTGCGTGTGTCAAGGTGCCCCCTTCCGGGTTTCGCCGATTCATTGTGGATGCGCGCGCGTTTTTCTCCTCGGAACTCCGCGCTCCCCACTCCGCATTCCGCACTTTCAACGGCTTACATCCAGGCAGGCCAGATCGCCCTTCGCGTTGCGGCAATAAATGCGGCCGTTTGAAAGCACGGGCGTCGTCCAGCACTTGCCGCCGAGCACCTGCGCACGGGAAATGGTTTTGAATCCTTCGGGCGAAGGCTCGGCCACGATCAGTTCGCCCTTGGCGCTCAACCCGATGATTTTACCGTCCGCGATGATCAGCGAACCCTTCCCGAATTTCGGCTCGGACCATTTCAATTCACCGGTGTCCCAAGCAATACAATTCAGCGCGGAGACGGTGCTCGAAACATCATCCACGCCGTAAAGATAGCCCTGCCACAAGACGCAGGTATTGATGTGATTGCGCATGTTCTTGTTCTGCCAAATCAACTTCGGCTGGCCGGCGCTGATGTCCAGCAGGGCGGCTCCGTGATCGCAGCCCGAGGAGATGAACATTTTGCCGCCCGAAACAATCGCATCGGCGGCATTAATGTCATAGAGCGTTTTCCAGGGATAACTCCACACGAACTTGCCATCCGCCGGCTTGAAAACTTCAATCGTCTGTGCGGCGCTCACAGCCACGAGCGGCTCGCCGTCCTGTTTGAAAATCACCGGCGTGGAATAACCGCCCGCGGACTTCTCCGAATGCCATGCGACCGCGCCGGTTTTTTTATTGAACGCCAACCCGGCTTTTCCCACATCGAGAAGCAGCAGATCGCCCTCCACCAGCGGCGAACCGGCGAAGCCCCATTGCGGAATCGCATTGCTCAGATCAGTATGCACATTCGTTGACCAGATGACATTGCCCTTCGCGGCGTCGAGACAGAACAAATCCCCTTTGCGGCTGAGCGAATAAACCCGGTCGCCATCCACCGTGGGTGTGTCGCTCGGGCCGCCTTCATAAAACTGCGGGGCCAGTTCGCAGGGATAAGGATGTTTCCAAATGCTCGCGCCCGTGGCGGCATCGAAACAATAAATCGTGTCCGTCGCGGTGCCGTCATTGCCCAGGGTGTAAACGCGTCCCCGGCTCACCGACACCGAGGAAAAGCCGGTGCCGACTTCCGCCTTCCAAAGTTGTTTGGGGCCTTCGTCCGGCCATTTGGTCTGCCAGCCGGTTTCCTTGGAAATGCCGTTCAAATCCGGCCCGCGCCAGCGATACCAATCCTCCGCCTGCAGCCTCGCCGCAGTTGATAAAATCGCAAAAATTGAAAGCAGAAAAAATGTCCGCGCGGTCTTCGTTATCATGGGAGCACAGTTACCTAAGAACGGATGGGTGTCAACGACCGGGATTTCACGCCTTAATTTCAGTGTTGGGAGTTGAGACTTTGAACCTAAAGCTTAAACTTTAAACCCTTTCCTTTAGTTCCGTTGCCCGCTAGACAAACCCGCCCGCTGAAGCCAGACTAGCCCCATGGCATTTAACCCTGAATCCCGACTGGACGCGCTCTGGCAGGAGTACAGCCAGGCGTTCGCCGATTTCGACGACCTCACGCTCGCGCGTTGGCTCGCCCAAACCCTCGGCCAGTTGGAAGGGCGCGTCTGGCGGCTTTCGCATCCGCTGCTTGGGGCCTATCGCCTTGCCGCGCAACTCGCCCATTCGCGCCAGGTTTGGTTGAAGCGCCTGGCCACGCCTCCCGCGAGTTACCCGGAAGCGCCCTGTTGCCGCGCGCCGGTTCTGCCCTTGCTCACGCGTGATGTCCGCGATTCCGGCCTCATCTGCCAGCATTGCAGCGAAACCCTCGCGCCCTTCGATGAAATTCCCGAACCTTTGCGGACGGAACTTGCGGATTGGGCTTCCAAATACGCGCCCGTCCATGCCGTCGCGCATTGGGACGACCGCCAGCGCAAGGCCAGCGGCAATTACGACCAGGTCTTTGAAGACGCGGCGGACGAAGCGGAACAATTGCTCAGTTTCGCCGGGCGCCAACTCATGCCCAAGCTGATCGAGCTTTATCCCGCCGCGGTCTGGGAAGACCAGGACGAATGCCTCGCTGTCCAGCCCGAGGACATCGAGTTATGAATACCGAAGCCGGCTTCAAGAGTCCCGTTCGGTGTCCAGCCTTTAGGCTGTCTGGGGGGCGGAACACGCCAAAGCGTGGACACCGAACCAAAGCATGACCCCGCCATGAGGACGATTTTTCGCTGGGCGTTTCGTTTATTCCTGGTCTGCCTGGTGCTGCTGATCGCGGGCATTCTGCTGCTCGATACCCTCGCTCGCGAGGCGCTCGAATACCAGATTGAAAGCGAGACCGGCCTCGAGGTGAAAATCGCCAAAGTCCACATCGGCCTGCTGCATCCCGAGTTCAGCATCGAGAATTTCATACTCTACAACAGCGCCGAATTTGGCGGTTCGCCTTTGGTTGACATGCCCGAACTGCACGCCGAGTACGATCGCAACGCGCTGCTCTCGCACAAACTTCATTTCCGCCTGATTCGTTTCCATCTCGCCGAGATCAACCTCGTGGATGATAAAAATGGCCGCCGCAATGTGGATGTCCTGCAAAATAAACTCGCCGCCTCCGCCGCCGGCTCGCCGAAAAAAAAACCGCGCGCCGACGTTTCCAACACAAATTATTTCGGCGGCATTGACGTGTTGAATCTGACGCTGGGCAAGGCCACGCATCTCGATATGCGACGGCCCGGAAAAGTGGACGAGTTCAGGATCAACATGAACCATTTTGTTTTCACCAATATCAAGACCGAGGACCAATTTTCCGGCATCCTCCTCGTCGCCCTGCTGCGGGGCGGCGTGGATTTGTCGCAGAACTGGCAGCCACTCATGGCTCCGCCGAAGAAATGACCGCAGAATCCCCGCTTGCGATTCAGGGGCCAGGCGGAAAACCAATTTAACCACGGATTAACACGGATGGACACGGATCGGAAAGACCAAATTGGAGTCCGGCATTTTCCGAGTCTGAATAAAACGATTAATCGTTTCCGGTGTCATTCCCATTTCGTATATTTGGCGTATTTCGCGGTTACCCTCCTTTCGTTCAGCGGCTCATCCGAATCCGTGTTGATCCGTGTCCATCCGTGGTTGGAAATTCCGGTGGCAAAATTTATCTTTTTTCGACGGGCTGCCGGGGTTAGCTTGTCGCCGCTTAACGCTAGAGAATTTGTGATGATTGCGGGCGGTTCCTGATCGTTTCGTGGCCGAAAGAAAGAAAATTGCCCTGTGCCTGGAGTACCCGCTCGCTTTGCGCGGCGGGGTCAGCGTGCTGGTGGAAACGCTTTTGGCCGGGCTGCGGGACCGTTACGATTTGATTCTCGTTTCGCCGGACCGACCGGAAGCCCTCGCCGGCCAGCCTGCGGCTTCATCCATCGCCGGTCATGTCGCGTGGAACCCGGCGACGGTTTCGCCCGCGACCTCGCGGCAATTGGCGCAGGAACTTTCCCGGCGCGGCGCGGCGCTCGCGCACTTCCATCTCGGCGGCAATTTCGGCTGGGGCAACCGCTTTCCCGGCCACAGTCCGATCATCCATGCCGGCAGGCTGGGCATTCCGGTTTGCACGACGGTTCATCTCGTCGTCAATCTGCTCGATGGTTTCTGCGGTCCGAAAAAGCCTTTATGGTTCAAGCTGGCGCTGCTGCCGGTTGCGTGGACGGGCAAAATGCAATCGCTCGCCAGTGTGCGGCGCGAGATCTCCGTTTCGCAGCATGACGCGGGCAAACTGCGCCGCTGGTACTGGCCATTGCGCGGAAAAATTTTGCAAATGTATCACTCGCGACTGCGCCTCGGTTCGCGCCCGGAGACTTCGGTGGAACGCGAGCCGATGGTTTTGAACGTGGGGCATATCGCGTGGCGCAAGGGCCAGATTGTTTTGGCCGAGGCGTTCGCGCTGGTTGCCGCGAAACATCCCGAATGGAAACTGTTTCTCGCCGGTGACCTGATGGAAGCAAGCACGGTGGAAAAAATTCGCGCGATTGCCAAGTCGCACAAATTGGAAGACCGCATGCTCATGCCCGGCGAACGGCAGGATGCATTCGACCTCATGCGGCGCGCGGGAATTTACGTGCAGCCGTCTTATCACGAGGCGTTGGGGCTGGCATTGCAAGAGGCGCTTTTCCTCGGCTGCGCGAGCATCGGCACGCGGGCGGGCGGCATACCGGAGTTGGTCGAGCACGAGCGCACCGGCCTGCTGGTCGAACCAGGGCAGCCCGGGCAAATGGCGCGGGCCTTGGAAACCCTGATGTCCAATCCGCAATTGCGTGAAGAATATGGCCGGCGCGGCGCGGATGCGATCGTCCAAAACGGCATGACCGCCGAACAAATGGTGGCCAACCATGTTAAACTGTATGAGTCCATGCTGACCCATGCGTGAAGGAGATTTCATTGTGGCCACGCCCAGCCGGTCGGTGTGCGATGACAACGCGCGCGCGCTCGCGCAGCATGGTTTGCTGCGATTCATCGCGCTCGGCACGCGCCGGGGCACTCCGGGAATTGCGGCGGAACTCACGCGCTTGAATCCGAAAATCGGACTCGCGTCCTATGCGGCGGCGCGGATTTTTTCGACGGCCCGCGCGGAATCGCTTCGTTTCCGGCTGCATCCGTGGTTCGATCATTGGGTGCGGAAACAAATGCTGCCCGGCAATCACCTCATCTCGAGTTACGGTTACGCGAATGATTCGTTCCGCTGGGCGCGCGAGCACGGGGGCAAGACATTTTTGGACGGGGGTAATTCGCATCCGGAAAATTTCCGGACCATTCTGACCGAGGAACACAAACGCTGGAATTGTCCCGACCCGCCCATCGCCCGGCATCATTACGAACGCTCGCTGGCGATGATGCCTTTCGTGGATTACGTGCTTTCTCCGAGCACTTTTGTTACGCGTTCCTTTCTCGAACACGGGTTCAAGCCCGGGCAGATTCTCAGAAACGTGTATCCGGTCAACCTGGACTGTTTCACTCCCGCTGTTACGCCGAGGTTACGGAATTCGCCGCTAAAAATTATTTGCACCGGCAGTCTTTCCCTGCGCAAGGGCACGCCGTATCTGCTCCAGGCGTTCCGCCTGGTTTTGAAGAAAATCCCCAACGCCAGGCTCCTGCTTACGAACCATGTTCAGGAGAGCGTGCTGCCCATCTTGAAGCAGAACGCGGATTTGCCCATTGACTGGTCTCCGGGCCTGCCTCACGCACAATTGGCGGAACGATTGCGGTCGGCGGACATCTACGTGCTGCCCTCGCTGGAGGAAGGATTGGCCCGCACCACGCTCGAAGCGCTGGCTTGCGGCTTGCCGGCCATTGTAACCGAAAATTCCGGGGCGGGCGATTTCGTCAGGGACGGAAAGTCCGGCGAATTGGTGCCCATTCGCGATCCAGCGGCCATCGCGCAGGCCATTTTGAAATGGGCTGATCCCATCCTTTCCCACGCTGACCGGCCGAGGATCACCTTCGACGCGGGCTTGCTGTCCTTCGATCATTTCGAGCGCGAATTTTTGGCGCAATTGCGCAGCCGGGGGTTGGCCTGATGGCTTTTCCGTTTCAAAATTTCGCCCGCGTGAGCCTCCGCAAAATTTTGCCAGGCGAGGGCGGAAGGAGTATTGTCCCGGAGGGACACTCGAGAGTAGCCCGGCGTTTGAACGCCGGGTTTTGCCGGGTAATGAACGAGTCCCGTGAGGGACGGCTGAATAACGCATTTTTCAGCCGTCCCTCACGGGACTCGATTTCCCGGTCGAGCTTTCCCGGCGTTCAAACGCCGGGCTATAGTCATCCGTCCCTCCGGGACAAAACGCGTTTGGAGCAAGCTTAAGACCCGGGAGCCATGAACGCGCGTCCTATCAACGTAATTGGCATGGCAATAATGCCTCACTTTTTTATGCGCGAGCGATTGAGAAAATTTATTTTGCGGGCGGGCATGATCCTGCTGGCCCTGGCAGTTCTGCCGCTCCGGGCGGAGGAAAAAAGCGCGAAGGTCTGGAAAATCATCCTGGGCAGCCATGTATCCGCCTCACCGGCCCTTGGCCGCGATGGCACCATCTATGTGACGGTGTCCGGGTTCCTCAACTACGCCGATGTTTCCGGCGGCAAATTGGTCGCCCTCACCCCTGACGGCGTCAGGAAGTGGGCGTTCGAGACGTCTTCCGACATCATTTCCTCGCCTGCGCTGGGGGATGACGGCACGCTTTATTTCGGCTGCCGGGACCGGAAATTTTACGCGGTTGACGGCTCGGGAAAAATGAAATGGTCTTTCACCACCGGCGCGTGGATTGACAGCTCGCCGGCGATTGGAACCAATGAGGTCGCCTATTTCGGCGGTTGGGACAAGAAATTTTACGCGTTGAACCCGGACGGAACGAAGCGCTGGGAATTCGCCACGGGCGGGCCCATTGAATCATCGGCGGCGATAGCGAACGACGGGACGATTTATTTTGGCTCGCATGACAAAAAATTTTATGCGCTGAATCCCGACGGCTCGGTGCGCTGGACCTTCGCGACGGACGGCGCCATCATTTCTTCGCCGGCGCTGGACGGGCAGGGGAGGATTTATTTCACTTCGCTGGACGGCCGGTTGTATGTGCTGAATCCGGACGGAACCCGGAAGCTGGATTTCTGGACCGGCGGCGTGCGGCAGCCTTCGCCGGTGCTCGACGCCGAGGGCAACATTTACCTCGGCGTGAACGACACCTTTTGCGGCTATGGGCCGGATGGCACGAATAAGTTCCGCATCTGCTACCCGTTGATCAACGGCACCGCGGCCATTGCGTCCGACGGCGTCATCTATTTCGGCGGCATTGATGCCGGGGCGGGGTATCTCTATGGCGTGTCGCCGCAGGGCGAGTCGAAGTTCCGCGAATTTCTTGGGTGGCTGAATGACTCGCCGGCGATTGGCGCGGACGGGAATATTTATCTGGGCGCCTATCCCTTTCAAGCGCTGAAGATTGGCGCCGGCCCGGCGAAAGGCTCCTGGGCCAAATTCCGCGGCGGACCCAGCCAGACCGGCCGCGCGGATTTGAATTGAGTGACGCGGATAACGAGTGCATTCCCTTGACTTTCTGGTGCAATTCGGCTATCTGGAACACTGTATTTACGTAAAGAGGTCTCACTATTGACAGTTGTTTATGAGTGGCTGAGAAAATAGAATCTGGCGGACTGACTGAAGAAGCAGACTTGCCCACCAAGCCCAAAGGTGATAAGCAGAAGGTCGAGCTGGCCGGGAGCTTGCGCGGCGAAACGACCGTGGCCCTTAAATGGATCGCCCAGCTTCTGACGATGGGAAGTTGGACCAATGTATCCAATCTCCTCGCGAGCGAAAGTCGTGCGAAACGCAAATGAAAACAATTAAGACTGTCAAAAGTGAGAACCCCTTTACGCGCGGCCAATGCCATGCGCTTCGAAGAAAAATGAAAATATGCCATTATGCATGCCTGACCCCGTTTTGATTATCTAAAAAAGCACGATGATTAAATCTGACCGCAATCGCTTGTTAACAGCTTGCACGCAAACCGTAAGAGCACTCGGGATTATTTTCATTCTATTTGTCGTTTGTTGCGGCTGTGAGAAACCATTTGACCGATCTGCTTTCTTTAAGGGTCTCGACGCAAAGGCTGTTATCTCTGCCGCCTGCGAACAAGAGAAGTACCCGCTTTCGATTGACTTCGAGTTTGAGGAGACGACCTTAGATTACTCACTTAAGCAGTGTGAAGCAGTGGTTGTTTGCGAGCAATCAAAACGAAGTGCTTTGGCAGGTGATGTGATAACACACTTCAGAGACCAGGCTGCAAGTGGCGGAGTGGTGCAAACGGGATCTGGTACTACACCAGATCACAGTCGAGAGAGAATTCCGTTCAAGGCGAATGGAAGGGCTGGACAGATCATCATGTACGCAGTGGATATCGACAAAACCAAAGTTAAACTGATTTTCACCGCTTTCGAATGTAGGGCTAAATCGAGTTTCAAATAGCACCAGCCACACCTTTGTAAAGTAGTAAGCGTCCCTCGTAGTGCCTCTTCGCGAAGGATGCCCTGCTGGACAGGCGTGATGCTTATCTCCTATGCCATTGGCGCAGCCTGGCCGACGCGGTCAGCTTGAACCCA